>ENA-ORMR01000105-ORMR01000105.1-human-gut-metagenome-genome-assembly--contig:-NODE-105-length-100138-cov-16.634324_pt1 | contig 100138 bp, 99 predicted proteins | sample MGYA00242107_ERZ509003 | MGnify/ENA primary metagenome ERZ509003 (study PRJEB26280, sample SAMEA2338699) | human gut metagenome | biome: human gut; feature: human-associated habitat; material...
TCCGAGCCACGATAAAAGATTCCTTCCTTCTGTAACTGCTCATTATGTAACATTACTCTCTCAAAATTGGTTACCCCAACGACAATATCAATAATCGGTTTCGCTTTAATTACCGGTATTGCTGTGCTCCCAATATGCTGTATATCAATAGCATCATCACCTAATATGGTTTTAAGTGTCTTGATTGTTTGAATGGCAATCTCGTCCCACTGTTTATCATGTGGTTCAAGTTGCACTGTTCCTCTTTTTAATCCTAATGGCATAATAACATTTTCCTCTTTTCATTCTACAATAAACCTGTTTATATCTTTGTGTTATCAGGTTGATGTCTTCTAATATATGAAATGCAATTATCAAGGTGGTTTTTATCAACAATAGGTTCAAATGACTTACCACCCCATAAACCTTTTGGTATTTGTTCTACAAGAACAGGAAATTCTTTTCTCAATATTCTTGACGAAGCCCCAAATAAAAGTTGTCCTACTTTAGAAGGATCTACTTGCGTTTTTACTAAAACATGAATATGATTATATGCAACTGTACTTTCAACTAACTCTATCTCTTCTTTTTTATTAAAAATGTCTGCTATAATGCAACTTAATCTATCACGAATCTCATTGTCATAAAAAAGAGGTTTTCTGTATTTTGTAGCACCTACAAATTGATAATAATTTTCATATGCATCATTCTCGGATAACTGTTTCATTTTTATCTCCCTTCCAATCAATTACTCCGTCCACAAACAGAGCCAAACTAGAGCCATTGGATAAAACAAATGCCGGAAGCCCGCATAAATACAGGCTTTCGGCATTTTAATCCGTTATTCCCACTCCGTGACAACTCTAAAAAACTTGAATAAAAATGGCTGTTTTACAGCTATTTTAGTGCTATGGATTACTCACATTCCCTTAAAAATCATAAGAGATGTTTGTAAATTGTTTGCACCACATTAGTAGGAATGCTATACCGTATAAAACTTTTTTAAAAAGCGACCTTTGGTCGGTCTTGACATTATGATTTTTCGCTATTTGTCTATGTTGCCGAGCAACTCAACGATATATAAATATTATTTAGCTACTCGGCTTTTAGCATTATATAGCGAAAAATAAGAATGTAAAGACTGCTACGCACTTTTGAAAAAACTTTGATACGGGGAAGCTAAACTTTTAACTATCCCACTCTTTCTCCTCACAATCTAACGATATATTATTACAACCGCTCTGTCTGTTTTTTACAAATTGATTAGAGATAAAGTTCCTTGTAATTGTATCATCTTTTTTAACCGAAATCAAATTGTTTAGCTTCTTAGCAACCTCTATATTTGTATTTGGATACAAATGACCGTATGTACCTAATGTAGTTTCTACATCTTCGTGACCTAACCTATCACGAACCACTATTGCATTTTCACCTAATGAAATTAACAACGAAGCATGGCTGTGTCTTAGTGCGTGAGTTTTTATTGTGTGAACCCCTGCTAATTTAGAATGTCTTTCAATAATATGCTTTGTAGTGCTTTTATTCGTAGGTAATCCATTATACGATAGTACATACTTTGAAACTACATTCCTGCCCTGTACCGACTTCCATTCAGCGAGATAACTTATTGTAACATCATCTAATGCTATTGTTCTGTTACCTGCCCTTGTTTTCGGTTCTGTAACATAAAACTCATTAGCACTCTTATAATACATTGATTTGCTTACAGTAAGCGTTTTATCTTCAAAATTTATATCTGTCCACTCCAATGCTTGTGCTTCACCAAGTCTTAAACCAGTCATAAATAAAAGCCATATGATAATAAAAGTATAATGTTCGTAATAGTCAGAAATATCAAAAGTCGAAATCACTTTTTCAAATTCCTTTTGTGTCCAAAAATCAATTTTCTTTTTCTGCTTTTTCACATTTCCCACCTGCTTTGCTACATTTTTATTCAACAAACCTAATTTGACTGCTAAATCTAAACTCTTTTGAAACAACCCATAAATATTGCAAATATAAGCATTTGAATAATTTTCAGCTAAACCATTCTGCCACTTCTTCATCATAGGTGCATTTATATCCTTTAATTTTGTATTATAAAAATACGCAAAATGAATTCGCATAGAGGATATACGGTTTTCATAAGTTCTCTTTTTAACACTTCTTTTATAATCAGGTTCAAAGTATGTATCGTAAAACTCTTTATAACTCATTGTGCTGTTAATTTTGACAGCAGACTTTGAAAAATCATTCATATAGCGGTCATATGCGTCTTTAGCTTCCTTTTGAGTTTTAAAACCTCTCTCCCAATGTTGCAAGCGTTTACCGCTTTCATCAAATCCTAAACTTGCAACAAAATACCAAGTTTTGCGTTTCTTATCTAAATAAACATTTGATATCTTAGGCATTTTTATTCACCTGACTTTCAGATAAACTAATACCCAAAATTTCTTCTACTGCTTCCATAGGAACACAACCTAATCTACGATTATTATAATAGCCGTACCCCTTTTTCACCATAAGGCATTTAGCCTTGCGGATTATATCAGAAGACTGACTCGGACCGAAACCGAGTTCTTGTAATTCATTTTTAGTTACCATTGTCATAATTATTATCCTTTCTTAATTCTAGTGTATCTCACAAAGCCATTAGAACATCTAACACCACTTTCATAATCAGGAAGTATATCATAATATTTTGGAACTTTGCGAGAATATGTTTTCGTATAAACCACATTCTCATTTGAAAAATCAAGCTGTTCTCTACTCGTTAATTTTGTTGTTTTCGGCATTTTCAAATTTCTTGATTTAAAAAATGCTTTCTGCTTATAATTTTTCATATCTATGTCTTTTGAAAAATATTTACTTACATATCTTCCTCTGTTATCCTTGCTATCTACATCAATTTTATTTATCTTTACGAAGCCGTGTCCCCATATTTTTTCTAATTCTTTTGTTTTAATAAAAGGAAAATCAAAAAAGATTATGTGATAATGAATTGCACCTCTTTTCTGATTTTCCCAAACTGCTAAATATTTTAATTTCTGCTTTTTTTCGTGATATAAATAAAAATTCAATCTTTTAATAAATTTATTAAATTCATAATTTGTATATGTAATATCCTGTATATTTTCTTTAAATGTCAAAGTCATAAATTTTGTATTATCATCAAAATTACAATCAACTATTCTCGCTACTACCCAACGCATTTCATCATAATGTTTTTGTTTTCTCTTTAACGCATCATATTCTTGATTAGCAACATTCGTTTCAAATTCTTTATCTAATAGTTTTTCATCTTCACATTTTGATTTCGTATCTAATTTTACAGAATAGAAAACAGCTTCATCAATATATTCCCAAACTTCAATAGTAGTAGGTGTTTCTACCATTTTTACATTGTAGCTTCTGAACTCTTTTTCCAAAGCAAAAACTACCTTTCTATCAGGAATTTACCTACGAATTTGAAATAAAAATTCTCTAGATGTTGTCCTATATATCTAGTTAAGTAGCATTGAGCAAAGCTCAATGGGCATTTCGGCATTTTGTCCACCACGCTGTTCATTTTTGCAGAGCAAAAATGTGTCCTACAATGCCGAAATGCCATACATTACAACAAACTCAATTATATTTTTTTATTTCTTCTATAAAATTAAATTTTTTATAATCAAGATACGGAGCTTCAAAATATTTTGGCTTTTCCCAACCTAAGCCGTCAAGGTATATATAGCCTGCTCCCTTTTCTGAAATCGTCTGTAATCCCTCTGTTTCCCCGAAAACCATACGATAGGCTTCATTACTCATATTACCTAAAGCAAGTCTTACAGACAAATTATCACGCAATTCCGTGGGGATATTATTAGCATTAGGCTGTTGCGTGCTCAAAATAGCAAACACGCCCATTTCTCGACCTTTCAAAATTATTTCGGTTAAATTTGCCATTGTTTCTGAAAATACCTTTTTATCAGCTCCTGCCCTAAATGCTCCCAATTCATCAAAAAGGATAAACACAGGCTTTAAACCATAATCAACATAAGAATTACCGTACACAAAATTTTCTGGATTTTCCTTGTATTCAATAAAACGGTTATTCATAATATCTTTTACTTCTCTTGTAAGCCTTGCTATATTATTTGTGTCGCTTGCTACATATTCCTTACCCCAATAGTGTTGTAGGCTCGAAAGGTCTGAGCGTTTAGGATCACAAACATACACATCTGCGTTCATTTTTTTCATTTCAATTATAAGGTAATTTAAAAATGTAGTTTTACCCGAACCGGTAACACCTGCAAGCAACATATGTGGCTGTCTTAAAACATTCCAATTTAATTCAGAATTCAGAGGAATAAGTGTACTTTTATTTTTATTTGCAGTACCGCATTCAACTACAATCCTCTCGAATTTTCTTGTTCTGAAAATATAGTCAGTATGAGTAATTGTTTCTATCTTATTATCCAAAGGGAAACCAGTCAGAGCTGACAGGGAACTATCCAAGTCAGACAATTGTTTATCAAATTTATCAGCGTGCTTGTATGCTCTAATTATAAATTCATCTTCATTTGGTTTTGCGTAGCCTAGTGTGACTGATTTTGCTATAACTGTTCTGTCAAGACTATCTTTTTTAGTTTCGTACAGTTTATTGGCTTCTATAAAGTACTGCAACCCTTCGATGATTTCTTTACTGGGTTTATTGCGTGTTCCCTGCTTTTTAAATTTTCGGTATTTTTTCCATAGGAATACAAGCATAAAAACATATAGGGCAAATATCAAAACAGCAATAATGTTTGCAATAACACTACTTCCACCCGAAAAAACAATTTTATTCTGTATATCTGACATTAGCCATACAACAGGAAAAAAAGTACAAAAACTAAAAGCAAGCAAGCTCCAAAACAAATAATTTCGGTGCTCAGCATTTGTAAGGCTTACCTTATAAAAATCATTAGTGTTTATATTTTTTATCATTGTTTCACTCCTTAACCAAGAATACATCATCAGCCGAAGCGGTAACATTTATATTTCCATTAGAGAAATAAGACTTGACCTCTATATTTTTAAAGCCAACCTTGACACCCGTAGGAATAGGATTTTCAGAGTTAATATCAAACAAAGGGTTACTTTTCTTCTCTAATGGAATTTTTATAGAGATTTTTTCGAACCTTAATTTAGGTAATGCTACCGAGTATTTGTAACCATTGATGTTGGTTGTTCTCTCCCCTTCCTTATAATCGTAAGAGGGAGCAATTTCAGCGAGTAAAAATACATCGCCGAGGCTGTTAGGGTCAATTCTTAAATCTGTAATTTTTAGCATAATATTATTCCTTTCTTTAAATAACAAAATTTCATTTAATTCTTGTGTAAGTATCAGTATATTTATCGTACTTTAAAAAGCTTTGACTAATACCACCTCCAATTGAACCAGCGGTTTTAGCTAATGGATAGACTTCCTTTCCGTAAAGCAGCAACAGTCGTTTTGTCAGTTCTTTTCTGCTTAAAGACATTCCAACTCTATTTAAAACCTTCTCAATCATAATATTTGTCCCATACCTCTTCAACTTCTTCGGAATTGTAATCCCAATCCCACTCAAAGTCTAACTCATAATATCTCATTTGCCTTTCTCCTTTTCTTTAAACTTTTTCTTATTAAATCAACTGCAAAAAATATTACAGATAAGATAATCCAAATGCAAAGCACCCATAAAAAATATCTATAAATTTTAATTCCGTACCATTTACCAACTGCATTAGTCGCACTCATTAGTTTACTTGTAAAAGTACCAGAGCGAATAGTAAATGGAATAGGCAATATTATAGAACTCATCAAAACAAAGTATCTATTTCTTGATAGTTTAAAACTCTTTTTCAAAGCGAATGAAAATATAATTAGCATTAAAAAATAAATAGCAATAAAGACTAATAAGCATAACTGATACATCCAATAATCATTCTGTGAGTTTACTTTATGTATGGTTTCTGTTAAAAATTCAGCGTTAGAAAACCATAGTAAAAAGAAGTGTACAGATAAACACACTATAATACTTCTAACATCAAATCGAATTTTTTTCAATTTATCACCTCCATATAATAATGAATTTAATGAGAATTAAGAGAGAAATAAATATCCCTCTTAATCTCATTTCATTATGCTTTAACTTTCTGAATTTTTTAAACAATTATCAATCAAGCAATCAATTGATGGCAATGTCAGTACAGGAATTTCTACTTCTTTACAAGCATTATCAATCGCCCTTTTTATCTCTTCAGTTTTTGCATTAGGCTTCATTTCAAGACAAAGAGTTGCAAGAAATTTTTTAAAGAAGAAATCCTCATAGATAATTACATCTACTTCTTTTGTTGTATTCATTTGAATACCTCCTATAATATATTTTGGTAATCAAATTGATTACGTAGTTACTCAAAAAAATATACGTAACCAAATTGATTACGTATTTAGAATAACATACATTTTCAATTATGTCAAGCCCATTTAAACAAATTGTAATTAACCCAAATAATTAAATTAAATCATACTTATATAAATAATCGGCTTTTAATATCATTCTTACAACAAATGCTTTATGTATCCTTGAAGCACCAAAAACAGTTTTAAAATAATTCTGCAAATGTTCTATCTCTCTTACTACACTTTGTTCTAAATTAAGAGTTGTTATGTATTCGCAGTTATTTGCATTATTTATATCCACCAATTTAAGCGTAGTATTTTTTATTTTTACCCAATCAATTTCTTCAAATCTATCATATATTTTCTTGGTAATTGTATTAACAATCCAACCATATGTAACAGAAATATTTTCTTCATTTTTTATGCGTTCTTTTTCTTTTTTCAAAATAATTTCAGATTCATTACTCAATCTCATTTGAATTCTCATATAAGCCTCCAAAATTTATAACGTTACAATGAATTCAATTTGATTACTTAAATATAATAACATCAAAAAATATCCTTGTCAAAAGACACTATTGATAAGAATTTATTTGCACGTAATAAATTTATTATTATGTAGTATATATCTATTGTTTGTATTTTGTTAGCACAGTTTTAACATAAAAGCGTGAACCCCCCATATTTACAGGCATTCACGCTCTTAATTTTATTTTTCAATTTATTCCCACTCTACTGTTCCGGGGGGTTTACTTGTTATATCATAGACTACTCTGTTGACATGTTCTACTTCGTTGATGATGCGGTTGGAGACTCTGCCTAGGATTTCGTAGGGGATTTTTGCCCAGTCGGCTGTCATAAAGTCATCGGTTGTAACGGCACGGAGAGCGATGAGTTCGTCATATGTTCTTGCATCACCCATAACGCCTACGGTTTTAACACCCGGGAGGACTGCGAAGAACTGGCTCATTTTATCTGCGTAACCGCACTTATCCATTTCATCACGAAGAATTGCATCGGCTTCCTGAAGAATACGAACCTTTTCGGCTGTAACTTCACCGATTACACGCACACCGAGTCCCGGACCCGGGAACGGCTGACGCCATACGAGGTCGTGCGGAAGTCCAAGCTTCTCACCTACTACTCTTACCTCATCCTTGAAGAGGTCTTTAAGCGGTTCAATTACACCTGCAAAGTCAATATCTTCCGGTATACCAACCTGATTGTGATGTGTTTTGATTTTTGCGGCATCACCTTTACCGCTTTCGATACGGTCGGGATAAATTGTACCCTGTGCAAAGTAACCCTCGCCGTAGCTTTCACGGATTTTGTTCCAGAACACCTTATAAAATTCTGTACCGATGATGTGGCGCTTTTCTTCGGGTTCTTCAACACCTTTAAGCTTTGCAAGGAACTCTTCCTGACAATTAATGCGGACAAAGTTCATATCAAAAAGCTTTGTAAAGGTCTGCTCTACAAAGTCGCCCTCGTCTTTTCTCATAAGTCCCTGGTCCACGAAAACGCAGGTAAGTTGTTTACCGACTGCCTTACTGAGAAGTGCTGCGGCAACGGATGAATCTACACCGCCCGAAAGTCCGAGAACTACACCCTTATCACCAATCTGCTCTTTAAGCTGTGCAACAGTTGTGTCGATAAAACTTTCCATTTTCCACTCACCCTTACATTTGCAAACATCGTAAAGGAATGAACGGAGCATATCTTTACCGTTATCTGTATGGTTAACTTCAGGATGGAACTGAACACCGTAAAACTTTTTTTCAGGGCAGGACATTGCGGCTACGGGACATACATCCGTTGTAGCTGTAATGCTGAATCCTTCGGGAACCTCATTGATATAGTCACGGTGACTCATCCATGAAATTCCTTCACTATTTACGGATTTAAAGAGGATATCATTGTTATTATATCTTGTAACTGTCTTGCCGTACTCACTTGATGAATTGTCTGTAGCCGAAACAACATTGCCGCCGAGTGTGTATGCCATAAGCTGACAACCGTAGCAAATGCCGAGAATCGGGATTCCGAGTTCAAAAATTTCAGGAGTATAGTGCGGTGATGACTCGTCATAAACGCTGTTAGGACCGCCTGTGAAGATAATACCTTTTGGGTTAATGTCTTTTATTTTCTGAATATCAACGGTATAAGGAAGAATTTCGCAATACACATTGCACTCACGAACTCTTCTTGCAATCAGCTGATTGTACTGACCGCCGAAATCAAGAACAATGACAGTTTCTTTTGTAGCATTGCTCATAGTAAAATTCCTTTCAAATTTAAAGAATACCGCACAGAGTTTGTGCGGTATTCAATTAATATTTTAATTATCTGTAAATAATATCGTTTCTGGAAGGACCGTTTGAAACCATTGTAATCGGCACACCGATAGCCTTTTCGGCAAATTCAATGTATTCACGGCATTCCTTAGGAAGCTTGTCATATTCTGTAATACCTGAAATTGAACACTTCCAGCCCTTGAGCTTTTTGAGGATAGGTTTGCATCTTTTAAGCTTTGTTGTTGACGGGAAGTAGTCAATTTCCTTGCCGTCAAGCTCATAACCTACACAAACAGGGATTTCATCAAGATATCCGAGAACATCAAGAACTGTGAACGCAACCTGTGTTGCACCCTGAACCATACAACCGTAGCGTGTTGCAACGAGGTCAAGCCAACCCATTCTTCTCGGTCTGCCTGTTGTTGCACCAAATTCTCCGCCGTCACCGCCTCTTCTGCGGAGTTCGTCAGCCTCATCGCCGAAGATTTCAGAAACAAATTCACCTGCGCCTACCGCACTTGAATAAGCCTTGACAACTGTGATGATTTCTTTGATTTCATACGGAGGAATACCTGCACCTACAGCACCGTAACCTGCGATTGTATTGGATGAAGTAACCATAGGATAAATGCCGAAGTCAGTATCCTTGAGTGAACCGAGCTGTCCTTCAAGAAGAATATTCTTTCCGTCTTTGAGCGCATTATGAACAAAAGTGAATGCGTCACCGACATAAGGAGCAAGAAGTTCCTTATATTCCATTAGCTTGTCAAAAACTTCCTGTTCTGTGATTTCGGGCTTGTTGTAGAGGTTTTTCAGAGTTGCATTCTTGATTTCAAGAGCGTGTCTGATTTTCTCTCTGAGTGAATCGGGATCATCATAAAGTTCATTAATCTGGAAACCGATTTTTGAATACTTGTCAGAATAGAACGGAGCGATACCGCTCTTTGTTGAACCGAAAGAATTTTTGCCGAGACGCTCTTCCTCATAGCAGTCAAATGCTACATGGTAAGGCATAACAATTTGTGCTCTGTCAGAAATAATAATGTTTGGCTCGGGAACTCCGCGATCTTTGAGGTGAGCCATTTCCTTAACGAAGTTTTCAACGCTGAAAGCAACACCGTTGCCGATAATATTGGTGATATTCTGATGAAAAACACCCGAAGGAAGCTGGTGAAGAGCAAATTTTCCGTAATCGTTGACTATTGTATGTCCTGCGTTTGCACCGCCTTGAAAACGAATTACGATGTCGCTGTCGTTTGCGAGAACATCGGTAATTTTACCCTTGCCCTCGTCGCCCCAGTTGGCACCTACAATTGCTTTTACCATTTTACAAAACTCCTTTTTGCAGACTCACGGTCTGCTGTAAATAAAATATATACTTGAACCAAAGGTTCGATTAAATCAGTCTAATTAAACATTGATTTCAGGCTTGTCAGACTCAACATCTGCGTACTTTTCAAGAACAGGCTTGATGCACTCGTTGAGGAAGTCCTCTGTCTGCTCTTTTGCTCTGCCTGTGTAGTTTTCAGGCTTGAGAATTTTTTCAAGCTCTTCAAGAGTAACACCGAATGCCTCATCTGCGGCAATTCTCTCGAGAAGGTCATTCTCGCCGCCTTCAACCTTGACCACCCTTGACGCAGCCATTGAATGCTCACGGATTTTCTCGTGAAGCTGCTGTCTGTCAGCACCACGCTTTTTAACTGCATCCATCATAATATTCTCTGTTGCCATGAACGGAAGTTCTTTTCTGAGTCTTTGTTCAATTACCTTTGGATAAACGACAAGACCGTCTGCAACATTTGCATAAAGTGAAAGGATACCGTCAACTGCGAGGAATGCCTCCGGAACGCTGAGACGCTTGTTGGCGGAGTCATCAAGTGTTCTTTCAAACCACTGTGTGGCAGTTGTAAAGTAACCGTTGAGAACATCAACCATAACATATCTTGAAAGTGAACCTATACGCTCACTTCTCATTGGGTTACGCTTGTAAGCCATAGCCGATGAACCGATCTGATTCTTTTCAAACGGCTCTTCAACCTCTTTGAGGTGCTGAAGAAGTCTGATATCATTTGAGAATTTAGCGGCTGACTGAGCAATTCCCGCAAGAACATTGAGGAACTGTGAGTCAAGTTTTCTTGAATATGTCTGACCTGATACAGGGAAACAAGCCTTGTAGCCCATTTTTTCTGCAATCTTACGGTCAAGCATTTTGCACTTTTCGTGATCTCCGTCAAAGAGTTCAAGGAAACTTGCCTGTGTACCTGTTGTACCCTTTGAGCCGAGAAGCTTAGCCTTTGAAAGCTGATACTCAACATCTTCAAGATCCATAAGGAGCTCCTGAAGCCAGAGAGTCGCTCTCTTACCTACTGTTGTAGGCTGTGCAGGCTGAAAATGAGTGAATGCAAGGGTTGGAAGAGCCTTGTATTCATCGGCAAACTTTGAAAGGTTGCGGATAACGGTGATAAGCTTATTTCTGATAAGCTTGAGTCCTTCTGTCATAATGATGATATCTGTGTTATCACCAACATAGCAGGAGGTTGCTCCGAGATGAATAATGCCCTTTGCGTTCGGACACTGAACACCGTAAGCATATACATGTGACATTACATCGTGACGAACAATTTTCTCTCTTTCCTGTGCAACTTCATAGTTGATATCATCAGCATGAGCCTTGAGTTCATCAATCTGCTCCTGTGTAATAGGGAGTCCGAGTTCTTTTTCCGATTCTGCAAGAGCAATCCAGAGTTTTCTCCATGTTCTGAATTTTTTATCCGGCGAGAAAATGTATTTCATTTCCTTGCTTGCATAACGGGCTGACAAGGGTGATTCATAAGTATCTTTTACCATTATTTACATCCTTTCAATTAGTTGTCCTTTTTATTGTTTTCATCGAAGTTCATTCCGCCACGCTCCTTGCCCTTAAAGGTTTCTTTTGTGATAGGAGCGGGGTAATTACCCGTAAAGCAACCGTCACAAAAGCCTACGGGAGCGTTGTGAATCATCTCACGAAGTGACTCAACAGGGAGATATCCGAGGGAATCAGCCTTGCTGAGCTTTGTGATTTCTTCGATTGTATGGTTGCAGGCAATAAGTTCTCCTCTTGACGGAATGTCTGTACCGTAATAACACGGCCACATAAACGGAGGTGAACTGATACGCATATGTACCTCTTTTGCGCCTGCCTCTTTGAGCATTGTAACAATTCGGTCAACAGTTGTACCACGCACAATGCTGTCATCAATAATAACAACTCTCTTGCCTTTGATTTTGTCGGCAATCGGGTTGAGTTTAATTTTTACGCTTTTCATTCGTTCCTTCTGACTTGGCTTTATGAAGGTTCTGCCGATGTAGCTGTTCTTCACAATAGCCTTTTCATAAGGAATTCCGGATTCTTCGCTGTAACCGATTGCGGCATCAATTCCCGATTCGGGAACACCGACAACCATATCAGCCTCAACAGGGTATTTCCTTGCAAGAATTCGTCCTGCCTGCTTCCTTGCCTCATAAACGCTTACTCCGTCAATAAAGGAGTCTGAACGGGCAAAGTAAATATACTCAAAAATGCAAAGTGCCTTTTTCTTGTCTCCAAAGTCGGGTTTCATACTGCGGACACCGTTTTGGTCTACAATTACGATTTCGCCCGGTTCAACATCACGGACAAATTCTGCACCGCAGGCATCAAGAGCCGCACTTTCACTTGCAAAAACATAGGAATCGTTGTACTTGCCCATACAAAGCGGTCTGAATCCGTGAGGATCACGAGCCGCAATAAGCTTTCTCGGGCTCATAACAAGGAGCGAATAAGCTCCCTCAATTACCTGCATTGTTCTTGCAACGGCATCTTCAACAGAATGACATTTAAGTCTTTCACGGGCAATTACATAGCAGATAACCTCGCTGTCGATTGTTGTCTGAAAGATTGCGCCGCGCTGTTCAAGACTTCTGCGGATTTCAAGCGCATTGGTAAGGTTGCCATTATGGGCAATTGAAAGCGTACCCTTTACATAACGCATAACAAGCGGTTGTGCATTTTCCAGCACAGAACCGCCTGCAGTCGAGTAACGGACATGCGAAACCGCCATTTGTCCGTTGAGAGAATCAAGAATTTTGTTGTTAAAGACCTCAGTAACAAGGCCCATATCTTTGTGATAATCAATTACACCTTCGTCAGATACAGCGATGCCGCAGCTTTCCTGTCCTCTGTGTTGGAGAGCAAGCAAGCCGTTATAACAAGCGTATGCAGGGTTAATTGTGCCGTCGCTGAATATGCCGAATACTCCGCACTCTTCGTGCAGACCTTCTTTTGCAAAATTATCGAAAGAAAATTCCAAGGTGCCACCATCCGATTAATCAAAATAACTATCCAAAGTTTAATTCACATATCTTAATTCAAAAATTCACAATGTAGTTATTATGCAAGACCTACACGCTTCATCATTTCGGCATAAGCCTCTTCAACACCGCCCATGTCACGACGGAAACGGTCTTTGTCGAGTTTTTCCTGAGTATCCATATCCCAGAAACGGCATGTATCGGGAGAGATTTCGTCAGCAAGGAGAATCTTGCCCTTATATCTGCCGAACTCAATCTTGAAGTCGATAAGATCAACCTTGCACTGCTTGAAGAATTCAATCATAATCTCATTAATCTTGAAAGCCATTTCTGTGATTGTGTCGATTTCTTCCTTTGTAGCAAAGCCTGCTGCGAGGATGTGATATTCATTTACCATAGGATCGCCGAGTTCATCGTTCTTATAGCAGAATTCAAGAACAGGAGTCTTCATCGGTGTGCCTTCGGGAAGACCGAGACGCTTTGAAAGACTGCCGGCAGCTTTATTTCTTAAAATTACCTCGAGAGGAACAATTTCAACCTTCTTGAGGACTGTATCTCTGTCGTTAAGCTCTTCAACAAAGTCTGTTGCAATGCCATGCTTTTCGAGAAGCTTGAACATAAAGTTTGACATACGGTTGTTTACAACACCCTTGCCAACGATTGTGCCCTTTTTCTCGCCGTTGAATGCAGTTGCGTCATCCTTGTAGGAAACGATGCAGAGATCGGGATCTTCTGTAGAAAATACCTTTTTAGCTTTTCCTTCGTAAAGTAATTCTTTCTTTTCCATAATCAAATCCTCCATAAAGATGCGGCTTTGCGCCGTAATTAAAAAACAATACTAGATACATTATAATATATAAATCAAAAATAAGCAACCGTATGAGAATTAAAAATAAAAAAATTGACGAATTTTTTAAAAAATTGCCTGTATCGAAAAATTATGAAACAAAAATAATCTTAAACAGAGCATTTTTGCAAAAGGAAAAGGAACAATACGGCGTGTATTGCTCCTTTGAAATTAAAATCTGACCGTATTCTGTTTATTTCTGAATATAAAAAGAATTATAGGTCTAAAAAGTCCGAAGGTAAGAACATTTACTACTGTGAGAACATCCGAATATCTGATGTTAAGATTTTTGAATATTTTATCCGAAATAATCACATCTATCACAAATGAGGCAATGACACAAGCTAACAGGGCAATCAAGCCGATGATACCGATTTCCAGTTCAAAGCAGAAAAACAGAACGGCAACGGTTGCGATTGAAAGGTTCAGCACACCTTCTATTATGCCTAAAGCCTTATTCCCTGCAATTTTACCGAGGAGATATTTATTATAAAACGGAATCCACGCTGTACCGCTGTGCTTATAGTACAAGTTCTTGCACATACCCATTGCCGCAATGCTCTCAAAAACATAGCTTACTGCAAAATAAATAATCAGCACGGCAATTACTGCTATAAAGAACACATACATAGCCGAAAGCATTCCCATTAAAAGCATAACGCTTATTCCGCCCATAATTATCGCCCTCCGAAATATACTAAAAAGGACACTAACTCTATGAGTTAATGTCCTTTTGGTGCCGGTGACCGGACTTGAACCGGTACGGTATCGCTACCGGCGGATTTTGAGTCCGCTACGTCTGCCAATTCCATCACACCGGCAAATGCAAGACATATTATACAATACAAATCAGAAAAAATCAAGTTGTATTTTTAAATTTTTCGTCTTAATTACTACGCTGTAAATAGAGGTGAATCAATTTGTGTGAAAATACAAACGGTTTTTCTTCTTTGGCGTCGATTTTGGGTGAATTTATTATACTGTATTTTAAAGTTACTTTTTGTCGGGTTACATCATTTTAATCATGCAAATACTTTATACGGATGTTTTAATCCTTGAAAATAATATGCCTCTATGTTAGAATAGCTTTGAGGATGTGATAATTTGATAAATAACCAGTTTTCGGGTAATAATATGCCGTTTTACGGCAATAACCTTAATTATAACCGCAATTTCAAAAAAGAGTTCCAGTATGATAATCTCAAGCAAAGATCAAGTGGTTTAGGTTTTTTTGTATTTGCGTATTCCCTTACAATGACAGTAAGCGCAATGATAGTTATAGAAGTTTTCAAGGCTTTTGGTTCGGCAAAATATATTTATTCTGACAATTATTCAATACTGACTTACTTTATGGATATATTTATTTCCGTATTTGCCGTTGTTGTTCCTGCATTTTTTTATATAAAGCTTTCAAGAAACAGTTTAAATGATATTATCAGCACAAAATATGTAAAACAAAAAAGTATAATACCCATTCTGTTTCTCGGAATGGGAGGTGCAATGATTGCAAATGTTGCCACGAGTGTTATCGCAGACAACTTCTCGCTTTTCGGAATTGAAAACACATCTTCGGGATTGACAAGCGGAGATTCAAGTGTTTTGAGTATTGTTCTGAACATAATTTCAACAGCAATCGTCCCTGCTTTTGCCGAAGAATTTGCTTTCAGAGGAATAGTTATGGGTTCTCTGAGAAAGTTCGGTGACACAACAGCAGTTATAGGCTCTGCAATTTTGTTCGGTGCAATGCATCAGAATATATCACAAATTCCGTTTGCGTTTATTCTCGGACTTATTTTTGCGTATGTCGATTGCAAATTCAATTCCATTCTTCCGTCAATTGCAATCCATTTTCTTAATAACCTATATGCTGTTTCCATGAGCATTTTAAGAGATGCAAACATTGTTTCCGATTATGCGGCAACAATAATCAGTTACAGCCTGATTATTTTCTTCTGTATTGCAGGCTTTGTTTCATATATTGTACTTGCCAAAAATGATAAGAACTTTTTTAAAATGTCTGATAAGAAAGATGGAATTGTAAGTGAACTTAGCTTAAAAGAGAAAATGACTGCATTTCTTGTGAATCCCGGTATCATACTTTCACTTGTACTTTTTCTGATAACTACAATCACAAATTTAGGATTAATTAACAATGGATAAAACTTTATACTATATGCAAAAGGCTATTGAACAGGCCGAGATTGCCGCTGCGGAAAACGAAGTTCCCGTCGGTGCAGTAATTGTCAGAAATAATGAAATTGTTGCCACAGGAAGGAATCGCCGTGAACAGGGTAAGAACGCTCTTCTTCATGCCGAAACAGACGTAATATACAATGCCTGCCAAAAGCTTGGCGGTTGGAGATTGTGGAACTGTGAAATTTATGTAACACTTGAACCTTGCCCTATGTGTGCAGGCGCAATAATCAACGCTCATATTCCAAAGGTATATTTCGGTGCTTACGACTTAAAAAACGGCGCTTGCGGTACAATTACGAATCTGTTCCAAATGCCGTTCAATTTCAAACCCGAATCAGTCGGCGGTATTATGCAGGAGGAGTGTTCAAAACTTCTCACCGACTTTTTTAAAAACTTACGCAATAAAAAATCATAGCAAAAATCCCGCTTACAAAAGCGGGATTTTTTATTTGCTGTTTTAATCAAAGCAACAAGATTATATTATTTTTCATCTCTTAAAATCTTACTTGCCGCAAGCATTACACCGAGCTTACCGCTGTGGAAGTTAAGACTTCCCTGCATCCATACTGCATACGGTTCACGCAACGGTGCGTCTGCAGAAAGTTCAATAGATGAACCGAGAGTAAATGCGCCTGCCGCCATAACTACCTGACTTTCGTAACCCGGCATATCCGACGGAATCGGAGATACAAAGCTGTCAACAGCCGAACCACTCTGAACACCCTCGCAAAAGCGGCATACCTTTTCTGCATTACCGAGCATAATAAGCTGAATGATATCTCCTCTTGCATCATTGTACTTAGGACTTGTTTCATAACCGAGAATTTCAAAAAGTGCCGATGCAAATACTGCAGTTTTAAGTGCTTCACCCGTAACATGAGGAGCATGGTACGCACCCATAAAAAGTTCTCTGTTTGCGTTAAGGGTAGCACCGATTTCTTTGCCTGTACCGGGAGTGGTAAGTCTGTAGGCACACATCTCTACAAGTTCTTTCTTACCTGCAATATATCCGCCTGTAGGAGCAATACCGCCGCCCGGATTCTTGATAAGAGAGCCTGCCATCATATCAACGCCAACCGACAAAGGTTCAACCTTGTCAATGAATTCACCGTAACAGTTATCGAGCATAATAATACTTTCGGGCGAATTGGCTTTTGAAATTTCACAAAGCTTTTTGATTTCTCTCCATGTGAGCGTAGGTCTTGTGCTGTAGCCTCTTGAACGCTGTATGTAAACCATTTTAGGCTTTTTTTCTGCAATGTCGCTTGCGATTTTGTCATAGTCAAGTGTGCCGTCAGGTTTAAGCTCGGTCATTTCAAATTTTATTGAAAAGTCCTTGAGTGAACCGGGATAGTCACCCTCAATGCCTATAGCAGAACGGATGGTATCATACGGCATTCCTGTTATGGAAAGCATTGTATCTCCAGGTCTTAAAATGCCGAAAAGTGCAACTGTAAGGGCATGAGTACCGCTTACGAAATTATGACGGACAAGTGCGTCTTCTGCATCAAAAACATAGGCATAGACCTTGTCAAGAGCCTCTCTGCCTGCATCGTCGTATCCGTAGCCCGTAGACCCCCAAAGGTGACTTTCACGAACATCTGCAAGCTGAAAAGCCTTTATCATCTTCTGCTGGTTGTATTCCTGAATATCGTCAATCTCCGCAAGCTTGTCCTTGCAAAGCGCCATTGCCTTTTCGGATGCTTTTATAACTCTTTCATCTATATCAAAAAAACTCAAATATATCACCTTTCAAAATAATATTCCTGCCATGATCCGCACTGTTCAAAACCGAGATTATTATAAAACGACTGATTTGCATTCTTGGCTCTGTGAAGATACACAGTCTTATTCTCGGCAATCAGTCTGTTGGATATGTACTTTACAACAGTTGAACCGTAGCCGTGCTTTCTGTAGTCGGGATGACACGATACCGCACCCAACACGGCACCGTTACTGCTTTCGGCAACGGTCATAGCCATTGCAACAAGTTTTGTGCCGTCATAAACACCGTACATTCTCGTTGCATTATGACGAAGCTTGTGATTCACATCAACATAAAAATCATCAAACGGCGGCGGAACGAAATTTTCATCGGCACAGCTTACGATGAGATTATAAACCTCTTTAATATCGGGAACATCAAAATTTATACTTTCGTCAACATTTTCAAACGGTTCTGATTTTTTCAGAATAACACCCGAAACGGATTTACTGCCGTATAAATTAAGGTTAAAATCTCCGCTGCATATTGCACTTGACGCACCCGCAACACGCATAAATGACGAAACTTCTTCAAGATTTGTTTTATCTGTGAGAAATAAAATGAAGTTTGTTCCGCATCTGGAAATCGCACCTGTACACTCATCTGTTTTATCGTCAATTATCGTCCAGTAGTCAACAAAAGCAAGCGATGAATCGTAACTGTTGTACTGAGAAATTATTCTGCACGCAAACGGATCTTCCGCCGACAGGTTCATAATTACATTTATATAATTTTCATTGGCGGTTACTATCATTCAGACCGTCTTTCCTTTCGCTAAATTTCCGCCCGCAATATAATCGGACAATACTTTTGCAAGTTTTAAAACGCTTTCGCAATCATCAAGGTTTGCCGCAGTTGAAGGAGCATGAATATACCTTGACGGAAGTGATACCGCAAGAGTTCTCACTCCGCCTCTGCTCTGATGAATTGCACCCGAATCATTACCGCCTGCAACTGCTCTCTTATACTGAACAGCTATGTTATTCTTTTCGGCAAGTTCAAAAGCGGCACTTATCATTTCTTTATCATAAACTGTCGCCCTATCCATTACGGTAACCGTTGCGCCTTTTGACAAATTGCATACCTGATGAGATGCATCAACCTCTGCAACATCAGCGGCAGTTGTGCTTTCGATAACAAGAGCAAAATCAGGATTAACCGTAAAAGCCGCAGGTCTTGCACCACGCAATCCCACTTCTTCCTGAACAACAAATGTAAAATACATATCATATTCGGGTTCGGATTTTATGAGATTAATAAGCACATAGCAGCCGAAACGGTCGTCAAGTGCCTTTGTAACAACAGTTTTGCCGTTAATCTTAAAGTCGCCCTCAAAATTAATGCCGTCACCGTAGTTTACATATTTAAGCGCATCTTCCCTGCTTTCGGCACCGATATCAATGTACATATCACTCATTTTAGGAACAGCAGTTTTTTCATCACCGTTTGTAAGATGAATCGGTTTCACACCGATTACACCGTTAAAACCGTTTCTGCCAACACATACACGCTTACCGGGAAGAACTCTTCTGTCAATTCCTCCGACCTCGTCAAATTTAAGATAGCCGTCAGATGTTATATCCGTTACCATAAGACCTACTTCGTCCATATGTGCCGACACCATAAGTTTGCTTTTTGCAGACTTTTTTCCTTTTTTAAACACAATAAGGTTGCCGAGATTATCTGTTTTAATATCATCGGCACAGTCTTTAATCTCGTTAATTATAAGATTGCGAACATTCCCCTCATCACCCGAAATACCGTTGCAAAGGCAAAGCTGTTCAAGCAATTTTATGTCAATCATTGAAAGCACCTCCGCATTTAACGTATTCGGCAATAAGCTTTGCCGTATTGTCAACATCAGCTACAGAAATAACTTCATTCTGTGTATGCATATATCGCTGTGGGATTGATACAACAGCAGTTTTTACACCTTTTCCGCTGATTGAAATATGGTCGGCATTTGTACCTGTTCTGCCTGCTATCGGTTCAAGCTGATACGGTATATTTTTATTCTTTGCAACGCTTTCAAGCGATTTGCTCATTTCTTTGTTGAGAATTGAAGAAATGCAAATCATAGGTCCTTTGTCAAGTTCAACCGTAGAATAGAACCCTGAAACATCCGGCTGAGATGCAAAGCTTACATCAACAACAATTGATTCGTCTGCTTCAACTGTAAAAGCACCTGTTTTAGCGCCTGTGCCAAATGTTTCTTCCTGAGAGCTTAAAAGGATAATTACTTTATAATCTGTTTCATTGTCTTTCAATAACTCTGCACACTTAACAAGTGAAGCAACACCGCATCTGTTATCAAGGCAAGGCGCAACAATTCTGCCGTTCAAAAGATTTGCCGGCTTTGAGGCAAATGTCAGCATATCACCGAATGAAATGAGTTTATTAACTTCATCATACGGCAGACCGAAATCAACCCAGATTTTGTCGGTTGGCATAGCCTTATCCTCTTTTCCGTCGGAAAGATGAGGAGGCATACAGCATACAACACCTGTTACATCAGGATTGTTCTGCAGACAAAGCAGAGTATCGGCAAGAGTTCTTGCGTCAATTCCTCCGCACGGAGAAACTTTTACAAATCCGTTTTCATTTATTTCTGTAACCATAAATCCTATACGGTCAATGTGAGCGTCAAGCAATATGGTTTTATCTGAATTTTTGTTACCGCAAACAGCCATAAGACTGCCGTTTGATATCTTTATGTCATCAGTGTAATCCGATAAAAACTTTTCGGCAACAGACAAAGCGGGTTCTTCCCTGCCCGACACACCCATTGCACAACAGAGTTCAAAAATAAGTTCTTTTGTGTTCATTGTATATCTTACTTCAAAGCGTTGACAATTGACTTGAAGTGATTACCTCTTTCTTCAAAATTCTTGTAAAGTCCGAAGCTTGCACTTGCGGGTGAAAGCGAAACAATATCTCCCTTTGTTGAACGCTCACGGGCAACAGCTACAGCCTCTTCCATATTTGTTACATTGACAATTTCAATTTCATCTGCATCATAGTTTGAAGCCTCTTTAACGGCTTTTTCAATTTTCGGGGCAGTATCACCGAGAAGAATAAGGAGTTTTACTTTATCATTGATTACGGGACCAAGCGGCTCATAAGGAATATGCTTATCATATCCGCCTGCAATAATGCAGATTTTCCGGCTGTAAAGCGAAAGTGTGCCGAGTGCGGTTCTTGTAGGGCTTGACGCAATTGAATCGTTGTAATACTTAACACCGTCAACCTCTCTTACAAACTCTGCACGGTGAGCAACACCGCCAAAAGTCTTTGCAACAGCTACCATTGTTTCTGCATCAACAAGTCCCCATACGGCTGAAATAGCGGCAAGATAATTTTCTACATTATGCATACCGGGAATTTTGATGTCATGAATGTTCATAATACGGGTAATTTTTCCGTAGTCATTATAGCAGATTGTATCGCCGTCAAGAAAAGCACCGTTTGAAACATTTTCTTTTACGGAGAACTTTGCAAGCTGACCTCTTACGCTGTCGGAAAAGCCGTTTGTAATCTCATTATCAAGGTTGAGAACAGCCTTTGAAAAAGCATTCTGATGAAGAATGATATTTTTCTTTGAATCAATGTACTCCTGCATATCCTTGTGTATATCAAGATGGTTAGGAGCAAGGTTTGTTACCACGGCAATATCCGGACTCTTTCTCATAGAGATAAGCTGAAAACTTGAAAGCTCAACTACTGCATAGTCATCGTCATTCACGCTTTCAATCTCAGGAAGAAGCGGCTTGCCGATATTACCTCCGAGGTGTACATTAAAACCTGCCGCCTTTAAAAATTCAGAAATAATCGTTGTTGTGGTTGTTTTGCCGTCAGAACCTGTCACAGCAATAATCCTGCACGGGCAAAGGTCGAAGAAAACTTCCATTTCGGATGTAAGAACAACGCCCTTGTTACGAAGTGCAACAAGCTCATCCTTATAAAAAGGTGTGCCGGGACTTCTGAAAACGATATCGGCATCAATCTCGGAAAGATAATTTTCACCGAGTAAAAGTTCTGCACCGTACTCTTTAGCCTTAATACCGTTCTGTCCCAAATCTTCAAAATTCTTCTTATCGCAAGCAGTAACTTTTGCACCCTTTTCAACAAAAAGTTTTATAAGCGGAAGATTGCTTGTACCGATTCCGATAAAAGTAACTTTTTTCCCTTTTATACTGTCAAAAAATTTATCAGCCATAGCATTCATTGTAAAATCCCCTCTGCAATTAGTATTTTATGCCATTTCAGTGACTTTATGCCATACCATACAATTATACATTTTAACGGAAATAATTTCAACCGTAATACACTGATATTGCAATAATATTTTCAAAATGTTAAAATACGGTAGGTGATGTTATGCTGTACGATTTTATAATTATCAATAAAAAAGATAAAACTCCGCTTTACAGGCAGATTTATATGTCGGTCAGAAAATCAATTGAAACGGGAAGTCTGAAAAAAGGAACAAAGCTTCCGTCAATAAGGCGATTGAGTACCGACCTTGATGTTTCAAAAACTACTGTCAACGGAGCGTATGAACAGTTGTGTGCAGAGGGATATATATCAAACAGGCCACGAAGCGGATATTATGTTGAGGCACAGTTCAGCGGTACACCGTCAAAAAGCGATAAAATGTCTTCAAATATCAACAAAACAAAAAGATACTATGAATATGATTTCAGCAGTAAAAGCATTGATGACGGTATAATCAACATAAACGAATGGAAAAAATATGTTAAAGAAGTTTTAAATCAAAACTATCTGCTCACTTCCTACGGTGAAGAACAGGGTGAAGAAATTCTGAGAAATGCTCTGCAAAAATACAGCCTCGGCACACGGAGTGTAAACACCTCATACGAAAATATTATCGTCGGAGCAGGTACTCAGACGCTTTTACACATACTCTGTTCACTTCTCGGCAATAATAAGAAAATCGCACTTGCGGATTACAGCTACATTCAGAGTGAATATGTGTTCAACAGTCACGGTTATGACATCAAATATTTCCGATGTGATAAATACGGAGCCTGTATTGATTCACTTGAAGAAATCAATCCCGATATAATTCTTATAAATCCTAATTTTACCGTAAACAGCAACATTACAATGCCTGTTACACGCAGACTTGAGATAATCAAATGGGCAAAAGAAAATAATGTTTTGATTATTGAAGACGATTACAACGGTGAACTTCGATACAGTACGCACCCTATGCCGTGCGTACAGAATTATGATACAGAAAACACGGTTTATCTCGGCTCTTTTTCAAAGATACTTCTTCCCTCTGTCAGAATCAGTTATATGGTTCTTCCGCAAAAACTCACAGATGAATACAACAAAATCAAAAAATACACAAATCAGACAGCGTCAAAAACAGAACAAATTGCCCTTGCAAAGTATATTAATAACGGTAAGCTTGATGTTCATCTGAGAAAAGCAAGAAGAATTTATCTTGAAAAAAGCAACCTTATGCTTTCAAACATAAAGAAATATTTCGGAACCTCCGTTAAAATTGTGTTTAACGAAACTTCGCTTTATGTTTCGCTGATTTTTAAGGATAAAACGATTGACGATTCTGTTATAAAAAAAATTGACGACGCATTAATTAAAACTATGCAGTTCAACAAAGCCGAAAATATGATTGTGTTAAGCTTCTCAGGAATAAAAGATGTAAAAATTGAAAGCGGAATAAAATTACTTTATGAAACAATTTCAAAATAGCATAACAAAACGGGACTGAAATCAGCCCCGTTTTTCTGTATAATCAGTTTTCACAACCGCATTTAAAAGAAGATGTATGAGAAGAGTCACGGTCGCCACGGTGTATTGCGTTCGGCGGAAAGAATGAGTCTGTTGGAAAATCAATTTTACTGAAAACTTCGCACGGATCATCGGGAGCTGACGGACATTCCTTGCGTGGAACACAAAAATCATAGGACGGAATCATAATCTGTACATCTCTTTCAAGCCTTGTAATCGTAAAAATACCGATTGTAACAAGCACTCGCTGTGTTTCAGGCTGTGCAGGTTCTCCGTCAAGATAATCAATAACACAAGTCGGAAATGTTCTGCAAACAGTTATCGGATTCGCATTATTGTAATCCTGTAGATTTGCAGACAATGCCATTGGATTTGAAATTTGAACCGTTGCTCTCGGCAGGCAATAGGGATATTTGCACGGACAATCCGAATCTGATGTATCGCAAACAACATCTTTGTCGCTGGAGAATGACTTTACGCAGCCTTCACCGCCGTAAAGCACAACTCTTTTGCCGTACATTGCAAGACCTGTGACAGTTTCGGGAATCGCACCTGCGGCTGTATAGGCTTCAACGGTGACGGCAAAATAGTACATCATATCAACCGAATAAAAGCCACGATGGAACGCAACAGGTTCAACCTCTACCGTAGATGTAATTATGCGCACATTACTTATCTTTACGGAACAAGCCCCATCAATAATTTTCTGGTTTGCTTCGGTAAACATAACAGGAAGATTCGAAAGGCAATCTTTTGCTCCGCAACTGTCATAGATTCGTGAAACATTGATACAAACAGGTTCACAACCGTTAGTTTGCTCGCCGCCTTCGGTGCATGCATTTTCCGAGGAACAGAAAGGTACATCTGACATAAAAATAACCTCCGTAAAAGTATTGACAGTTCAATTAATGCACTGTAACAATACATTTTATGGAGGTTTTGATTTTTGGTGATTAACAGCCGAAAATTAACCGTAAAACGGGGCAAGTGTTTTCTGAATGTTATTAAACAGATTAATCGGACTGCTGTTTGAATAATTTGAAAGTGCTATATAAATTTGATTTTCGTCTTTTGTAAAAGCGAGAGCGGCATTATACTTGTCGATTTTTCCTGTGTGAGAAATCATATTGCTGTCTTTTGACACAACAAAGCCGTAACCGTAGTTACCCTTGTACGGCGTTGTCATTTCTTTAAAAGATTTTTCCGAAATGAGCTTGTTTGTACAAAGAGCGTCAACCCATTTGAGTAAATCGGGAACATTGGAAATTAAACTTGTTGCAGAATATCCTACTCCGGGATACAATGTCCACGCATTATCGTAAATATCCTGATATCCTACAGCGAGCTTATCTGTGCTCTCAAAGCCTGTGTTCATCATTCCCGACGGTTTAAGAATATTCTCTTTAATATATTTTTCGTACGAGGTTTTGCTGACCTGTTCGATGATATCACCGAGAAGAAAATATGCACTGTTTGAGTACATATACTTCTCATCGGGTTCAAAATTAAGTTCCTGATCAAGTATCCAGTCCATTACGGCTTTTTTATTTTTCTTTGCGGAATTTTCGGCTGAAACCTTATATTCAAGCTGAGATTCGTTGTATGCATAAGTATTGGTATCGCCGTCTTTGTTGATGTAATCCTTTATGCCCGCTGTCATTGTAAGCAGGTTTTTAACGGTGATTTTTTTGCCGTATTTATATGACGGAAAATATTTGTCGATTGTATCATCAAGTGAAAGCTTTCCCTCCTCAACAAGCTGCATAACCGCAACAGCAGTAAACTGCTTTGTGAGCGAAGCAATTCTAAAGCATGTGTCCGTAGAATTCTTTGTGTGCCTGTCCTTGTCGGAAAATCCGTTAGTGCCGATATACTCAAGAGCATTTCCGATTTTGAGATAAACCGTTCCCCTGAATTTGTTATCGGTTATTATTGCGTCAAGATTTTCGGAAATATCGGAAGATTTTCTTTTGAGTTCGGAATAGTTCCATGTGGGTTCTTGTGTCTGCTCATCGGCTGTTGCCGACTTTGTTACAGGCTGTGAGGCAGCCACGGCGGTTGTTTTCTCGGTAGCAGATACAGAAGACTGCGTGTCTTTTCCGCAACCTGTAAGGCACACAGAAAAAGCTGTCAACGCAGAAATTGCAAGACACAGAACCTTTTTTGATGATATAAGCACTTTAATCACCTCAGATTTTTTTCATATTACTGCAATAGTTCGCCATAAGAGTTTTTGTGCCGGCTTTGTCAAAGGCAATTTCAAGCATAGTATCATTGCCCATTTTCTCGGCTTTCATTACCATACCCTTGCCAAACACCTTGTGCTGAACACAATCTCCTACATTGAATACAGCACCGCTCTTAACAGGAGGTTTTGTAAATCCGAACGATTTATTCGGTGAATACGAGCTTCCCGATGATTTGCCGACAGAAACTTTTTCACCTGTTCCCGATGCAAAACCGGAAGGCGCCTGTGTGAACATCTGCTTTCTTCCGCCGCTGTATTCAAGAAGATTATCGGGAATCTCGTTTAAGAATCTTGAGCCCTTGTTGTAGCTTGTTGATCCGAACAGCATTCTCGAATTTGTTTTCGTAAAATAGAGAATTTCCTTTGCTCTTGTAATTCCGACATAAGCAAGTCGCCTTTCCTCGTTGAGTTCATCGGGATTCATCATTGTTGCAACGGACGGGAACATTCCTTCTTCCATGCCTGCGATGAACACAACAGGAAATTCAAGTCCCTTTGCCGAATGTAATGTCATCATTACGCAGGTATCTGCATCTGCATCGTAGTTATCAATATCGGTCTGGAGAGAAATTTCTTCAAGAAATGCAGAGAGGTCTGACTCATCGCCGTAGTCTTCTTCAAACTTGACGATATTTGAAGAAAGTTCTTCGATGTTTTCAATACGAACTTCAGGGTTGTCCTTTTCGGTTTTAAGATACTGTTCGTATGATGTGTGTTCAATCACAAGGTTATATAATTCTGCAAGAGAATATTCGCCACTCTGCTCGGCTTCAATAAGTCCGTCAATAAGTGCAACAAAAGCTTTGAGCTTTGCAGAGGCACGGGAAAGCTGCGGATAGTTTTCCGCCTCCTTGATTACATCGTAAATGCTTTCGCCGAGTCCTGCGGCAATGTCTGCGGCATGGGAAACGGTTGTCGCACCTATTCCCCTTTTAGGAACATTGATAATTCTTGAAAGTCTGACATCATCATGAGGATTATTTATAACCTGAAGATATGCAACCATATCACGAATTTCTTCACGGTCATAGAATCTGTGACCGCCGATTACACGGTGCGGAACACCGCTTCGTGACAAAGCCTGCTCAATTGCGTTTGACTGGGCATTCATTCTGTAAAGAATTGCATAGTCGGAATATTTTCTTCCGTCGGCTACACCGTCAAGAATAGTCTGAGCAATGAAATTAGCCTCGTCACGCTCATTCTCGGCTGTATGTACCTTAATTTTCTCGCCCTGACCGTTTTCGGTCCACAAAGTTTTACCCTTACGCATTGTGTTATTTGAGATGACCTCGTTAGCGGCATTGAGGATATTCTGTGTACTTCTGTAATTCTGTTCAAGGCGAATCATCTTTGCGTTCTTAAATGTATTTTCAAAAGAAAGAATATTTTCGATTGTAGCACCACGGAATTTGTAGATACTCTGGTCATCATCACCGACAACGCAGATGTTTCCGTATTTGCTTGCAAGCAGGCTTACAAATTTGTACTGCACCTTGTTAGTATCCTGATACTCATCGACCATGATGTACTTGAACTGATTTCTGTAATAGTCAAGTATATCGGGTGCTGTTTCAAAAAGCTTTACGGTATTGCAAAGCATATCGTCAAAATCCATTGCGTCGGCTGTTTTAAGCTTTGTCTGATAGATTTCGTAAACCTTTGCAATCTGTGCTTTTCTGCTGTCAAATTCAGCCTCCTTACGCATTTCTTCGGGAGTAAGCATTTTATCCTTAGCCTTTGAAATTTCGGAGAGGATTGATTTTACAGGCAAAGTTTTTTCGGCAATATTGAGTTGCTTTAAAATATCCTTGACGAGTTTTTTCTGATCGTCAGTCCCGTAAACCGTGAAATGACTTGTATAACCGATTCTGTCGCCGTATCTGCGAAGGATTCTTGCACAGGTTGAATGAAAGGTAGCCGCCCAGATGTCGGCACCGCCCTCGGGAACTGCCGCACAGATTCGTTCTTTAAGCTCTCCTGCGGCTTTATTGGTAAAAGTAATGGCAAGTATCTGCCATGGTTTACAAAGCTCACACTGCAAAATGTAGGCTATTCTGTTAACAAGAACAGTTGTTTTGCCCGAACCGGCACCTGCAAGTATGAGCAAAGGACCTTCTGTGCAGAAAACAGCCTGTTTCTGCATATCATTCATATGTGAAAAATTTTTTTGAATCTCAGTCTGTACCATTTTTAACCTGCCTTAAAATATTGCAAAAGAAAGGGGCGAACGATGTTCGCCCTCAGTAAATTTTAAATGAATTATTTAATGCTGTCATTAAACATTGTAAGCATATCGGATGCCTTTTCTCCGATAATCATTGTAACAAAGTTACCGTCTTTTGTAACCTTACAATTTTTCACCATATCAAGCTCTTCAGCTGAATAGGAAGCATTCTGCTGGAAGATTGAATTATAGCGGTTTGTAAGAGCAGTTTCAACTCTTGAAGCGGCATCTGAATCAGTTGCCTCAACAAGAACTACCTCTGTGTTTTTGCTGTCTGTATCAGACTTACCGACCTCAGCAGCAAACTGCTTGATATCGTCGGCATTGATATTGTAATATTTGTACATATCATCCTTTGTTTCATACTTTGTTGCATCTACGCTGTACTCGGAATTCATCTTATCCATAAGATCAGCAAGATTAACTTCCTTTGCACCGCAACCTGCAAATATCGAAAGGCAAAGAACAAGAGCAACCGCAATCGAAATTACTTTTTTCATAAAATTACCTCCAAATTTTTTTAAAAAGAAAACGCGCCGAACTTAAAAAAGTTCAGCGCTAAACTGGTCGAGGTGACAAGATTCGAACTTGCGACCCCATCGTCCCGAACGATGTGCGCTACCAAACTGCGCTACACCTCGAAATAAAAGAGCCCCGAATAACTTCGGGGCTGTGGCTGTGGAATAGGGATTCGAACCCCAACAAACAGAGTCAGAGTCTGTCGTGCTACCGTTACACTATTCCACAAGATGTAATTGCTACCGAACTTGCAACGATATGAATTATAAGACATATCGTTCAAAAAGTCAATACTTTTTTTGAAATTTTTTCAAAAAAGTTTTCAGACCTTCAAAACAGCCGACAGCAACAGGATTTTTGACGATAATATTTTAAAATTATTTTCGTCTGATCCTTATATCTCTGCCCAAAAAATCAAGCTGACGGGCATTTCCGCAGATCCTTGAAACAAATCTGTCAGTATAATTCTCCTGCAAATCTCTTATTGTCAGATTTGTATTTATAATTACGGGCTTGTTTGACAACATCCTTGAGTTAAAAATGTTGTAAAGCTGTGATACAGAAAATTGAGAATGAAATTCCGTTCCGAGGTCATCTATAATAAGTAGGTCGCATTCAACAAGCATATCAAATGTTGAATCATCTTCCTTGTTTGAAAAATATATTTTTTCAAGCTTTGAAACAAGTTGCGGAGCAGACGCATAAATTACACCGTAACCCCTCTTTATTGCCTCGTTTGCAATTGCAAGCGACAAATGAGTTTTGCCGAGTCCGGTTGCGCCTTTCATAAGTATACTTTCCGAATGTGAGTTAAAGTTATCGGCATAATTCTGACAATATCTTAAAACTCTGCTCATATGGTCGTAAGGAGATACCTTAAGCTTTGGATCAACAGTCTTGTCATAATATTCAAGATTAAAGCTTTCAAATGTAGAAAGTGACAGCGGAGCGTTTCTGTTAAGCTCGGCACATGCACAGGCTATGAGTGCAGACTTCATGCATGAACATCTGACAGTTTTGCCGTTTATGTCACAATAGCCCTTGTCATTACATTTCTTACAAAAATAATCGGGTTCAAAATAATTTTCGGGATAACCGTTATCTGTAAGGATTTTCCTGACCTCTGCCTGCATTGCAAGATTCTGATCACGAAGCTTTGAAACGGCGTCCTTCACATCTCCGCCCGCAAGAACTGCTCGGGCTGTTTTGATTCCGCCCACGGAAATCTGTTTTTCAAGTTCTTTCACACGGGGAAATTTTTTATAAACCTCTTCTTTTCTTCTTTCCGCTGCCTTTTCGGCGTTAAGTCTGCGTTCATGTAATGTGTCCGAAGCAGCCTTATAAACACTATTGCTGTATCCCATACCAACCTCTTAATTAAAAATTATCAAGTGAATTAAATTTGTCGAGTTCATTAATATCATAAGATGACGACTGTTTCTGCGACGGCTTTGACGCTGATTTTTCATACTTATGAAGTTCGTCAAGCGTGTGCAGATTGCTTGCATTCCAACGCTTTAAGATTCCGTCAATGTAGCGAAGATTCATTGTTCCCTTTGTATCAACGCATCTTTCATACGCCTCTCTGAGCATTTCGGGCGAAAACTTCCACTCGCTTACCCACTTGTCACCGTATTCAAGCTGTTTCTTTGTAGGAGAACCGACATTTTTAAGTCCGAATGCTTTTGAAACAATTGAAAAGTTTGCCGTTGTTTTTTGAATCTGCTTAATCTTGTTATCAGCCGCCTCGAGCGAATAAACACCGTCATTTGCCCATTGAATACCGATATTTTCAATCGTTCTTATATTGCCCTTATCAATGCTTGCACAATAATGTATAAGCATAAAGATAACATCAAGCGGAAGTCCGCAGGTGTCCTTGAGCATAAGCAGAGTTGCAATATCGGAATTTGAAAGGACCTTTCCGAGTGTTGTCTGCGTTTCTTCAACAAGCATTTTTAATTCTTCATCAACCGCAAGCCTTTGTGCCGTAAATACAAAATCAGGCTTTTGCGGTCTTGTAGCCGTAAAATGTTTTTGCGGTTCTTCTGCGTTTTCCTTTGGTGACTGTTCTGTTTCCTGTTTTACAGGCTCTTGAACCGCTTGAACAGGCCGTGGCACTGTCTGTTGTGGCTGTAAAACAGTCTGAACAGGTTGCGGTGTCTGTTCCGTTTGAACAGAAGTCTGCGGTGCAGAAACAAATTCCTCGTTATTTTTTACGGGAGTAAAGGTATTTTCAATTCGATTAAACACACCCATACTTACCCAATAGTCAAGCGCCTCGGGAATATCGGTTACATTGACACCTGTTGCCTTTGAAATTTCAGTGTCGTCAACGGAACGACCGGCATTACGAAGGACAAACAAAAGGACTTTAAGCTTTACGCCGTCAGAAAATTTTAATCCTTCATCGACTACTTTGGAGGGAACTGCAAAAATTGAGTTCCATGCTCCCAAATCTATATTAATTGACATTATATCCTACTTTCTGTGATTTGCTTCTTGTAAATGTCTGTTACAATATTTATAATAGTTTCATTCTCTTAAAGTAATGAAACATCTGCACTTGGATTTCAATTAAAACAACGCTCTGCTTTCATAACAGGGAGCAAGGTTTGTAACAAAGTGCAATCTGTATTTAAATTATAACATAGATTTTCAATTTTAAAAACAAAAAAATAAAATTATCTGGATTTTTTTCTGTTTCTGTGATAATATGATTTCAAATTATGAAAAGAGGTATTACAATGAAATATTCATATTTCCCTACGGGAGTTTGTTCCAGACAGATTAATCTTGAACTTGATGACAACGGCAAAATCACAAGCTGTGAGTTTGTGGGCGGCTGTTCAGGCAACACTCAGGGCATTTGTATGCTTGTTAAAGGTATGGACGCAAAAGACGCTGTTGACAGATTAAAAGGCATTGACTGCCGTGGCAGAGGCACATCTTGCCCCGATCAGCTTTCAAAGGCTCTTGTTGAAGCATTAAAACTTATCTAAATCGTTTTTGCGTATAAGTTTAATTATTATTCCGATAAGGAATTTTGCTGCATAAGAAAGCGCAATTACAAACAAGGTAATCACACTCATTATTGTTATGATAATGAACAAACACAACATAAAAACATCCTTACAGATTTTTAATTTCATTATATCTGCAAGGATGTTATTTTTTTGGTTTATTATGTAGTACAGAGCAAAAAATTATTTAGAAAGGAAGTAATCCATCATTGTGAAACCTTTTTCAATATAGTTGCCTGTCTTTTTAGCCTCTTCTTCACAGAATTTGCTTACGCCGCTGTCAACTTCGTTCTTGCTGTCATAGATAAGATACGGAACAGGATTTGAAGTGTGCGTGCGGATAGAAAGAGGTGTGGGATGATCTGGACATACGAGTACGGCAAAATCATCAAATGTTCTGAGAAAATCGGTTACAGGCTTGAGAATATGCTCATCAATGAGTTCAATAGCCTTAACTTTGTTCTCAATCTCTCCTCTGTGACCGCATTCATCGGGAGCCTCAACATGGATATATACAAAATCCGCACCGTTTTTGAATTCATCAATTGCGGCTTTACACTTTCCGTCAAAGTTTGTGTCAATATAGCCTGTTGCACCTTCAACATCAACACTCTTCATGCCGGCACAAATTGCAATACCTTTGAGAAGGTCAACAGCAGAAATCATACTGCCCTTTTTGCCGAACTTGCCGAAGAAGCTGTCAAGAGCGGGTTTTGTACCCTCGCCCCAGAGCCAAATTGAGTTAGCGGGACGAAGTCCTTTTTCAATTCTTGCCTTGTTTACAGGATGATCTTTGAGCAAATCATAGCTTTTCTTCATCAAATCATAGAGAGCGGCAGTATCGTCACCCTTTGGAATGTATTCTTTAATTACACGACCTGAGATATCGTGAGGAGGTGTGAGTTCGCCCGGATGAGGATTGCCGTTTTTCCATACAAGACAATGACGGTATGCAACACCCGAATAGAACTTGAAAATATCGTTGCCGAGCTTTTCCTCAACATAGTTGATAAGCTCTCTTGCCTCTTCTGTTGAAATATCGCCTGCACAATAGTCAACCATAGATTTGTCCTCGTAGTTTTCTTCATCGGACAGAGTTACAAGGTTACATCTTAATGTTACATCGGTGTCTTTAAGGTCAATACCGATACTTGCCGCCTCAAGCGGAGAGCGACCGCTGTAGTAAACAGCAGGCTCATAACCGAGAACCGAAAGGTTTGCAACATCGCTGCCGGGTTTGAGTCCTTCGGCAACAGTTTTAACCATTCCGACCTCGCCCTTTGAGGCAAGGTAATCCATACAAGGCTTAACAGCCTTTGCCATAGGAGTTGAATTATCAAGCTGTGCGTTTGGCTCATCAGCCATACCGTCACAGAGCATTACTAAATACTTCATACTAATTCATAGCCTTTCCGTATAATATGAAATTTATTTCTGAAGTGTGCCGAGACTTGCACACTTTAAATATGCGTTGATAAAGCCGTCAAGATCGCCGTCCATAACAGCCTGAATGTTACCTGTTTCAAAGCCTGTTCTGTGGTCTTTTACCATTGTATACGGCATAAATACATAGCTTCGGATCTGTGAACCCCAGGTAATTTCCTTTTGAACACCCTTGATGTCCTCAATCTTTTCAAGATGCTCACGCTCTTTGATTTCAACGAGCTTTGAAATAAGCATATTCATAGCAACATCACGGTTCTGATACTGACTGCGCTCAACCTGACTGGCAACAACGATACCTGTAGGAATATGAGTAAGACGAACAGCAGATGAAGTCTTGTTGACCTTCTGACCGCCTGCACCGCTGGCACGGTAAACATCCATTTTAATATCTTCGGGCGGAATGTGAACTTCTGTATCCTTTGCAATTTCAGGCATAACTTCAAGAGATGAAAAGCTTGTGTGTCTTCTGCCTGCCGAGTCAAACGGAGATACACGAACAAGACGGTGAACGCCTGCCTCGCTCTTTAAGTAGCCGTAAGCATTTTCACCTTCAACAAGAAGCACGGCACTTTTAAGTCCTGCCTCATCGCCGTCAAGGTAGTCAACTTCTTTAACCTTAAAGCCGTGAGCCTCTGCCCAACGGGTGTACATTCTGTAAAGCATTTCAGCCCAGTCCTGAGCCTCTGTTCCACCCGAACCTGCGTGAAATGTAAGAATTGCGTTATTTTTATCATATTCGCCTGTAAGCAAAGTCTGCAAACGCTGTTTTTCAAGATTTTCCTTGACAGCCTCAACTTCGCTTTCTGCCTCTCCAAGAAGAGATTCGTCCTCTTCCTCATTTGCAAGTTCAATCAAAGCGTGAGTATCCTCGTATTTGGCAACAAGACCTTCGTAAGCCTCAACCTTGCCCTTTAAAGAACCCGTACGCTGTAAAACCTTTTGTGATTTTTCCACATCGTCCCAAAATCCCGGCTCGGTTGCCTTGAGTTCAAGCTGTTGAATCTCCGAGAGCATGCCCTTCATACCGAGTGCATCGGACAAATCGTCTATTTCAGGCTTGAGAGCCTGAAGTTTTAAAAGTAATTCCTCAAACTGTACCATAAACATGTACCTTTCTGAATATAGTTTATCCTTTCACAATTTAATATTATAGCAAAAACATCCACAAAAGTAAAGAAAAACAGCTATTTTAATCATAAGTAAACTTATACACAAAAACAAGTTGCATTTGTCAATACTATTTGTTATAATTAAAGTGTAAAGGTACACTGTATCGTGTATCCTTTGGAGGTTTATAATGGAATTTACAGAATACAAATGTCCGGTATGTGACAAACAGTTCAAAAAGGGTGACGATGTTGTAGTCTGCCCTGAATGCGGAGCACCGCATCACAGAAAATGTTATGAAAAAGAAGGTCATTGTCATTTTGCAGACAAACACGGTGCTGATTTTTCTTTTGAAAAGGAACAGCTGGAAGAGGCCGAACAACAAGCAGAGCAGGACGCTAAAGACGGTGTAGTTCTTTGCAAGCGCTGCGGAGCGGAAAATCCGAAAGAAATGTTCTATTGCTGCAGCTGCGGCGCACCGCTTTACGGTGATGTCAAAAACAATCCGAACTTTCAGCAGAATCAGAATAACGGTCAGCCTAACCCGAATTTTAATCAGAATCAGGGTATGCCGCCGTTCGGTGTTCCTTTTGGTCAGGCAAATCCGCAAATGGCTGCCGCTTTTGATCCTATGGCAGGAATGAAGAGCGACGAACCGCTTGTTGACGATATCACTGCAGGTGAAGCCGCAAAATTCATTGGTAAGAACACCCCTTATTATCTGAGGATTTTCAACTTTATCAATAAGTTTAAAAAGAGCAGATTCAATTTTTCCGCATTTATTTTATCGGGAATATATTTTCTGTACCGAAAAATGTACGGCTTAGGCGTATTGTTCTCAGCTCTCGTACTCGGTTCAATGGTAGGTTCTGCTTATATTTCATCGCTTCCGGCATGGAAATCTATCTACACGGGTATAGTACAGGCTCAGCAATCCGGACAGGTGCTTTCGCTTGGTAATTCTTTCGGACTTTCACCGACTGAGTTTTTACTGTTTCTCTCTCCTCTGCTTGCAAATGCGGTTTCACTTATAGTAATGGTTATCAGCGGTTTAATTGCAAATAAATGTTACTACAATCACTCTGTTAAGAAAATTAAAAAGATAAAAAGTACAACAAATAAAGAGCTTTTGAATGAGGCACTCGAAACAAAAGGCGGAGTAAATCTCCCGATTGCTGTTTCTGTAGCTTTTGCTTTCCTTGTTGTCAATTATCTGCCGATGTTCTTAATGTAAATGACAGAAACACCGTAATAAATGTATAGAAACATACTAAGTAAAAAGTTTAATGAGAAAGAAGGAATATTATGCGTATAACAAAGGCGGTTATCCCTGCGGCGGGACTCGGTACAAGAGTTCTTCCCGCAACAAAAAATATGCCGAAAGAAATGTATCCTATCGTTGACAAGCCAACTATTCAGTTCATAGTTGAGGAGGCTGTTGCGGCAGGAATTACAGATATTCTCATCATCACAAACCGTGGCAAAGGACTTATGGAGGATCATTTTGACGCTTCTCCCGAACTTGAAAGTCTGCTTGAAAAGAGCGGCAAAACAGAATTTCTTGAAACAGTCAGAAATATTTCAAACCTTGCAAACATTTCTTTTATCAGACAAAAAGAAATGAAAGGCCTTGGACATGCCGTTCTCAAAGCAAAATCTTTTGTAGGCAATGAACCTTTTGCCGTTATGTACGGTGACGGCGTTATTACAGGCAAGGTTCCTGCAATCAAACAGCTCATCGATCATTACGGTGAATACGGTGAAGGAGTTGTAGGTGTTAAAAAGGTTGACGCCAAAGACATTCACAAGTACGGTTCACTCAAAGTTGAACATATGCACGACAATGTTTTTGCCTGCACGGATATGAAGGAAAAGCCGCAGACTCCCGAAGAAGTTCTTTCGCTTTATTCGATTCTTGACAGATGCGTGCTCCCGGCTGAAATTTTCGAAATTCTCGAAAATACAAAACCCGGAATCGGCGGAGAAATTCAGCTTACAGACGCAATGAGAGAGATTGCAATAACAAAAGGAATGACAGCCGTTGAGTTTGAGGGCAAGAGATACGATATGGGCAATAAATTCGGAATCTTGCAGGCTCAGATAGAAATTGGGCTTGAACACCCTGAAACAAAAGATTTATTGAAGGATTACATAAAAAATCTTGCAAAAACTTTGTAAAAAGGTATTGCAATTTTCAGAAAAGTGCAGTATACTGTGCTACAGTTAAATATTGGATTCAAAAAAACAAGGAGGATTTCACATCATATCAGTGCGAAATCCTCTTTTTGCTTTTAAGAACTATTTTAATTCTTTGTTATTCAATTGTTATTTCATAAGGGCAACAGTTTTCATATATATAGTATGATTTGAACCCGGCTTTAAAAGCAAGCTCTATTCCCTTTTCAATATCTCTGCCGACATCATTTATATTGTGTGCGTCACTTCCGAGGGTTATGTACTTGCCTCCAAGGTCGTGATAGCGTTTAATTTCATCAAATGCAGGGAGAGTTTCACCGAGTCCCTTGAACAGTCCCGAAACATTAATTTCAAGAGCCTTATCCTTTTTAATAAGTGTTTCGTAGATAAGGTCAATCTTATCTCTGTACGGTGAAAGACTCGGAATAACGCCCGTGTCACGCTTAATATATCTCAACGGATATGTAAGGTGTGCAAGAGTACAAAAGCTGTCAAAAGAGGCGGTTTCGAGAAGTTCATCAAAGTACATATTGAGAATTATATGTGCATCTTCTTTTTTGAAGTTCATATAATAAAAATCCGGTCTGTTTCTCAGGTTATGCACGGATGCGATTATTATGTCAAAATCTCCAAAACAAAGTGCTTTTTTTGTACATTCGTCATTGTGCATCGGCTCACCGAGTTCAATGCCTCTCAGTATTTTGATTTTACCCTTGTATCTATCTTGCATAATCGAAGTTTCATAATTCGATTTTGGAATTAATTTGCTGAAATCTCCGTACTCACTTTCAGAGCCGAGCAAAATCTCGGGAGCTTCGCAGTGGTCGGTGATTGCAAGTGCAAAAAGTCCCTTGTTACAGGCACTGTTGCACATTTCTTCAACTGTATTTTCAGCATCAAAAGAGTTGCTTGAATGGGTATGAATATCACATATTTTCATTAGTAAAACACCTCACAAAAAAGATGATAACATATGAAAAAAATTTTTTCAATATTGCACTTTACTTTATTAAAAATTAGTTATATAATATGCACAAATAAAGAAAAGCAGTTTTATGCAGAATTCCAACGAAAATCTGCATAAACAGGAGGTAAAAAATGAAGGCAGTTATCACAGTAATCGGTAAAGACAGCGTTGGAATCCTTGCAAAAGTTTCAGAGGCCTGTTCAAAGGCTGATGTTAATATCGTGGAAGTAACACAGAGTGTTCTTCAGGATATGTTTGCTATGATTATGCTTGTTGAAATTGACAAATCCAACATCGGATTTGAGCAGCTCCGTACAAACCTCAAAGCAGTCGGAGAATCAACAAATACAAAGGTTCATGTTATGCACGAGGACATCTTTAACAGCATGCACAGAATTTGATCAGTGCTACCGAATTGAAAGGATATACATAATATGTTAGAAACAAGAGATATACTTGAAACCATAAATATGATAGACAATGAAAACCTTGATGTAAGAACAATTACAATGGGTATTTCATTGCTTGACTGCATTGACGAGGACATTGATAAGGCTTGCACAAAGGTTTATGACAAAATCTGTCGAAATGCAAAAGACCTTGTTAAAACAGGTGAAGACATCCAGAAGGAATATGGTATTCCGATTATCCATAAAAGAATTTCAGTTACCCCTATCGGTATGGTAGCCGCTCCGTGCCAGAGCAAGAATGTTGTCAAGTTTGCCCACACTCTTGACAAAGCCGCAAAGGAACTCGGCGTAAACTTCATCGGCGGTTATTCCGCTCTTGTTCAGAAGGGTTTTGCAAGCGGTGACTACGCTCTTATCGAGAGTATTCCACAGGCCTTGAGCGAAACCGATTTCGTTTGTTCATCCGTAAATATCGGTTCTACAAAAGCCGGCATCAATATGGATGCTGTTAAGATGATGGGTAAGGTCGTTAAGCAGGCTTCAGAAGTTACAGCCGACAGAAACTGCATCGGTGCTGCAAAGCTCGTTGTATTCTGTAACGCTCCCGAAGACAACCCGTTTATGGCGGGTGCTTTCCACGGTGTCGGTGAAGCCGATACTGTTATCAATGTCGGTGTATCGGGTCCCGGCGTTGTAAGAGCCGCTCTTGCAAAAGACGGTGCCGGAAAAGACATCACGGAAATTGCAGATATGGTTAAGAAAACTGCATTCAAAATCACCCGTATGGGACAGCTTGTTGCAAGAGAAGCAAGCAAGCGACTTTGTGTTCCCTTTGGTATTGTTGACCTTTCACTTGCCCCGACACCAGCTGTCGGTGACAGTGTTGCATATATTCTTGAGGAGATGGGACTTGAGGTGTGCGGATGCCACGGTACAACCGCTGCACTTGCACTTCTTAATGACGCTGTTAAAAAAGGCGGCGTTATGGCTTCTTCCCATGTCGGCGGTCTGAGCGGTGCTTTTATCCCCGTTTCCGAGGATGCAGGTATGATTCATGCCGCTACTGAAGGTTACCTTGATATTACAAAACTTGAATCAATGACAGCCGTATGTTCGGTTGGTCTTGACATGATTGTAGTACCGGGTGACATCACTCCCGAGGTTATCTCTGCAATCATTGCAGATGAGGCTGCAATTGGTATGGTAAATACCAAAACAACTGCGGTAAGACTTATTCCGGCTATCGGAAAAAGTGCAGGCGAAGAACTTAATTTCGGCGGACTGCTCGGCAGAGGTCCCGTTATGCCTGTAAGGAAAGGTTCACCGGAGGCATTTATTAAGCGTGGCGGAAGAATTCCGGCTCCGCTTCAGGCGCTTAAAAACTAATTTTTCACGGGGGTGGTTTTATGGAGAATATGATTAAAAAAATCGTTGATGCCGACAACGAAGCCAAAGCCATGGAAAAGGATACTCTTGAAGAAAAAGAGGAACTTTCCAAAACTATTGAAGCCGAAACGAAGAAGATTTATGACGACTTCATGGCAAAAGCTGAAGAGGTTGTGAAACGCAACGACATTCAGGAAACAAAAAAGGCCGAACAGCAATGGGAGGAAATTCAGGGCAAGCACAATTCAGTGCATATCAAGCTTGACTCTGATTTTAAACTCAACTGTGACAAGTGGGTTGACGAAATCGTCAAAAGAACGGTTGCACAGTAACATTCCATTTACTGTTTACAAGGAGGTGTATGCGGATAATGTCAAAAACTTCGTTTGCAGTTCTGACAAAAGCAAGGTCAAAGTTCGGCAACAGACTTACCGAAAAGGATTACCAGAGTTTGCTTGCATGCCAGAGTGTCGGAGAGATTATGTCGTATCTTAAAAATAATACGCATTACTCCAAGGCTCTGACGGATGTCAGTGAGCGTGAAATTCACAGAGGACGGCTTGAGGCTCTTTTGAGGCAAAACCTTTTCTATGAATTTGACTCTTTGTGCAGATACGATTCGAGCGTAAGCTCGGGTTTGTCATCGTACATTATCTCGACATTAGAGGTTGAGCAGATTATAAGATTCCTTATCCTGCTCAGTTCAAACTCGACTGACAAGTTCATCTATCAATTCCCGGGGTATATTTCAAAGCATACGGAAATAGATGTTAACAAGCTTGCCAACGCAAAAAATTATGAAGAGTTTCTGAACGCCACACAGTCCTCCCAATTCTACGATATTCTCAAGCAATTTTCTCCTGATGAGAAAAATCGACTTCCAATATCGGACATTGAGAACAAGCTGTATAACTTGGTGTTCGGAAAACTAACAAAACTGATTAAAGCTACAACAAAAGGACAGGAAAAGCACGAACTTATCAACTTTTTCTTTACGATTAACGATTATAATATTTTCTCGAGAATTCTGAGATTGAAAAAGTATTATAAGCTTTCTCCCGATGATATCAAAGCAAACCTCTTGCTTAATTACACAAATCTCAGCGAAAAGACCGTTGACATGATGTGTAAGGCGGAATCTTCGGGCGAGATATTCTCAATTATGCAGAATACGCATAACGGAAGATTGATTGATAAAATCGGATATGTTTATGCAAGTGATATTTCACCGAGAGTAAAATACAGGCTTGCAAGGAAAAATATGCACTTTTCCAACAACCCTTCGGTTGTAATGATTTCATATGTTTTTGTTGCAGAAACAGAGCTGATGAATATTGTCACTCTGATTGAGGGCACAAGATATGAACTTGACAATAAAATTACACAGTCATTGCTCATTAAATGATTATTTGACTGTCAAGAAGAGGTGATTATAATTTGGCTGTTTCAACCATGCAGGCCGTAAGCATTATCGGACTTACAAGGGATATTGATAATGTAATATCGGTACTTGGTGAATCAGGTGTGTTCCATCCCGATGATGTTTCATCTTTCTACAGCAACACAAAGGATTTTACACATCTGCAATCAAAAAACATCTATGCTGAACCTCTTAACACTCTTAAAGCAACATTAAGCCTTACAAAACGCAAGTTTAATCTTGTTGATGTAAGTGACTTTAATCCGACCTTTAAAGAAATTGAGCTGTTTACAAATCAGATAAACAGCGACATTGAAGTTCTTGCAGATGACAGGCTGTTTGTTGAAGAGCAGTTGATGCAGGCAAAGGAAAATCTTGTTGAAACAACACACTTTGTCGGACTTGGGGTTGAAATTGAAAAGGTTTTAACCTTAAAGTATATCAGTTCACGCTTTGGCAGATTGCCTAAGGAAAGCTTTGAAAAGCTTTCAGCCTATAAAGATAATCCTTATGTGGATTTTATTGTCTGTTCCGAGGATAAATCACATTATTGGGGCGTTTATTTTGCTCCGATAGACAAAACCGAGGAAATTGACAGAATCTTTTCAGGATTGTACTTTGAAAAATGTGATGTTCTCGGAGTTAATGACACACCGAGAATTCATCTGAAAAAACTTGAGAGCCTTATTCCCCATCTTGAGGAAAAGCTTAAAGAAGCTCAGAAGCGAGTTGACGATTATGTTGACAAGTATGAGGTTAGAATCTGTAAATATCTTTCTAAGCTTGAGGAGCTTAATCTTTATGCCAAAATCCGCACAAAAGCATTGCAATACAGCAAAAGCTTTATCATTGTAGGTTGGGTTCCTACAGAGGATGCTAAGCCTCTCAGACGCAGACTCAAAAAAATTGCCAGCGTCAATGTAGATTTTTCAGACGGCAAGACGGAGATTGCAAAATCGCCGCCTGTCAAACTCAAAAACTGTTTCCTTGCAAAACCGTTTGAATTTTACACAGAGATGTACGGTGTTCCGAAATATAACGAAATTGATCCGTCACTCTTTATCGCTATCACTTATGTCATTATATTCGGCATAATGTTTGCTGACCTCGGTCAGGGCATTTGTGTATCAATTGTCGGTGCGCTTATGTGGAAACTCAGGAAAATGAAAATCGGTAAGATTCTTGTGCCGTGCGGAATTTCTTCTGCGATATTCGGCTGTGTGTTCGGAAGTGTGTTCGGATTTGAGCATGTGCTCGATCCTCTTTACAAGGCACTCTTCGGACTTGATGAAAAACCGATTGAAGTAATGTCATCAGGCTCAATTGTAATGATTCTTCTTGCGGCTGTTGCAATAGGTATTTCGCTTGTTGTGGTTGCTATGGGACTTAATATTTACAGTTCCTTCAAGCAGGGAGAAGTGGGAAGAGCCTTGTTCGGATCAAGCGGTTGTGCAGGTCTTGTATTCTACTGTTCAATTATTTTCGGTGTTGCAGGACAGCTCGTATTGGGTCTGCAGGTATTTTCCCTTGCATACATTCTTTGCCTTATCGTTCTCCCCTATCTGCTCATCTTCTTTGGTGAGCCTCTCGGACTACTTATCGCCGGTGAAAAAGACTGGCAGCCCGAAAGCTGGGGCGGATATATTCTTGAGCATGCTATCGAGTCAATCGAATTTTTGCTTGAGTATGTTACAAACACGGTAAGCTTTTTAAGAGTCGGTGCATTCGTTCTTGTACACGCAGGTATGATGACGGTTGTTTTCGTACTTGCCCAAACAGCTCCCGCAGTAGCATACTGGCCCGTAGTTGTTTTTGGTAATGTTTTTGTAATGGTTCTTGAGGCGCTTCTTGTTGCAATTCAGGTGTTAAGACTTGAATATTACGAGATGTTCAGCCGTTTCTATTCCGGTGAAGGCAGACCTTACGAACCTGTTAAATTAAATATTGATTGATAATTTTTTGGAGGTATTATTATGTTATTCAATTTAATTATGTTAGCTGTTCCGGTAGTATTCCTTTGTGCGTCTGCAATTCTTGCAGTAAAGGCTTTTGAACACGGCAAGAACAGAAAGAAAACAGTTCTTACTCAGATTTGCTCATTCGCTGCTGTATTTGCATTCTGCATGGTATGCCCTATCGTAGCAAGTGCTGCTACAGGTGATGCCGCTGCAGCTACATCGGGTATGGCTGACGGTCTTGCATATATCGGTGCCGCTCTTGCAACAGGTCTTTCATGTATCGGCGGCGGTATTGCCGTTGGTAACGCTGCTCCTGCCGCTATCGGTGCTACAAGTGAAGATCCTAAGGCATTCGGTAAAGCAATCATCTTCGTTGTACTTGGTGAAGGTATCGCTATTTACGGTATGCTCGTTTCAATTCTTCTTATCTTTGCAAGATAATTTAAGCGATTTAAGTTTCGTTAAGGATTGATTATTATGAAATTTTTTCTTATAAGTGATAATGTCGATACCAAAATGGGTATGAGATTTGCAGGTATTGAAGGCGTAGTTGTTCATCAGGAGGATGAGGTACGCAGTGAGCTTGAAAAGGCTGTGAACAGGGATGATATTGCAGTTATTCTTATTACGGAAACACTTGTTTCGCTCTGTCCCGACCTTATTTATGACCTCAAGCTTAACCGCAAACAGCCGCTTATTGTTGAAATTCCCGACCGTCACGGTAACGGAAGAACCAAGGACAGTATTACAAAATATGTTCAGGACGCAATCGGCGTAAAGCTGTAATTATCACATATCTGAATTTATTCAGGGAGGTTATTTTTAATGGAAAACTCCAAAAACAAAACAGATAACTTTCTGAAAGCCATTAAAAAATATGCTGATGAACAAAGAAGTGCCATGCAGACAGAGGTTGCTCAGCTTAAAGAAGAAAAGCTGAAAGAGGCAACCGAAAAAGGCAGACATGACAGCGAAAAATATATCAAGGACAAACTTGAAGAATCAAGAAACAGACAGACGGGTATTCTTGCAAAGAAAATTCAGGAAGGTCAGAAAAAACTGTTTCTCGAGAGAGCTGAAATGACTGAAAGCGTATTTAAAAAGGCTGAAGAAAAGCTTGTTGAATACACAAAAACATCAGATTACTCAAACAGCCTTGTAAAAAGTGCAAAGGAAGTTGCTAAGCTTTTTGCAGACAACGACTGTGTTGTTTATGTCAACGAAAGAGATATGAAGAACTCAGACAAAATCAAGGCAGTTTTTGCAGGAAGCACCGAGGTTGTTGCCGACAAATCAATTAAAATCGGCGGAATCAAAGGCTTTTGCAAGGCAATGAATATTGTTGCCGATGAAACTCTTGACAGCAAGCTCTATGCACAAAAAGAATGGTTTATTGAAAATTCCGGACTGAGTGTGCTTTAATCTTGCTGACTGTTAATTTCTTTTGAAAGAGATGGTAATAATATGGAAAACAACAATGTTATATATGGAATAAACGGACCTGTTGTTACCGTAAAAAATACCGACAGCTTTGAGATGATGGAAATGGTTCATGTAGGCAAGCAAAAGCTTGTTGGTGAAATCATCGGTATTACAGACGACATCACAACTATTCAGGTTTATGAGGAAACAACAGGACTTAAACCGGGCGATCCCGTTGAGGGTACCGGTGCTCCTATGAATGTTCTTCTCGGCCCCGGTATTATTGACAACATCTTTGACGGTATCGAAAGACCGCTGAAGGCTATTGAAGAAGAAGCAGGTGCGTTTATTAACCGTGGTTCTTCGGTTTCTGCTCTTGATGACAAGAAGCTGTGGAATGTTACAATGAAGGTTAAAGTCGGTGACAAGCTTGAGGGCGGTCAGATTTACGCTACTCTCCCCGAAACTCCTATCATTGAACACAGACTTATGGTTCCGCCTGAGCTTTCGGGTGAAGTAGTAAAGGTTAATCCCAACGGCGACTACAAGCTCTTTGATACAGTTGTTGTAATCAAGGATGACGAAGGCGTTGAGCACAACCTTACCCTTTGTCAGCAGTGGCCAATCAGAACTTCCCGTCCTGTTAAGGAAAGACTTACATCATCTGTTCCGCTTATCACGGGTCAGAGAGTTATTGATACTCTCTTCCCTATCGCAAAGGGCGGTACAGCGGCTATTCCGGGCGGTTTCGGTACAGGTAAAACAATGACTCAGCACCAGCTTGCAAAATGGTGCGACGCCGATATCATCATCTATGTCGGTTGCGGTGAGCGTGGTAACGAGATGAGCCAGGTTCTTGAGGAATTCTCAGAGCTTATTGACCCAAAGTCACAGCGTCCTATGACCGACAGAACCGTACTTATCGCCAACACATCAAATATGCCTGTTGCGGCTCGTGAGGCTTCAATTTACACAGGTATTACTCTTGGCGAATATTACAGAGATATGGGTTACCATGTTGCCATGATGGCTGACTCAACATCCCGTTGGGCTGAGGCTCTCCGTGAGATTTCAGGCCGACTTGAAGAAATGCCTGCCGAAGAAGGTTTCCCTGCGTACCTTCCTTCAAGACTTGCCGAGTTCTATGAGCGTGGCGGTCGTGCCGAGGTTCTCAGCGGCGGCGAAGGTTCTGTAACGCTTATCGGTGCGGTTTCTCCGCAGGGTTCAGACTTCTCTGAGCCTGTAACACAGAACACAAAGCGTTTTACAAGATGTTTCTGGGCTCTTGATAAGGCTCTTGCTTATTCAAGACATTATCCTGCCATTAACTGGATGGACAGCTACAGCGAGTATTTTAACGACCTTGATCCGTGGTTCAGAGAAAATCTCGGTGAGGATTTTATTGAATACAGAAACAGAATAAGCGCACTTTTACAGGAAGAAAGTTCACTTATGGAAATCGTAAAGCTTATCGGTTCGGATGTACTCCCCGATGACCAGAAGCTTGTAATTGAAACAGCAAGAGTAATTCGTGTCGGTTTCTTACAACAGAACGCTTTCCATGCAGACGATACTTATGTTCCGCTTGAAAAGCAAAAGCTTATGATGAAAACCATTCTTCATCTTCATGCCAAAGCTAAGGATATAGTTGCTCAGAATATTCCGCTTTCCAAGATTCTTAACCTTGGTCTGTTTGATAAGCTTACAAAGATGAAGTATGATATTCCTAACAGCAAGCCTGAAATGTTTGACGATTACATTAAGGAAATTGACGAAAAGCTTGCTGCAATTTCTTAATAAGGAGGGAACGCAATAATGATTATAGATTATGTAGGCGTTAAAGAAATTAACGGCTCTCTTATAGTTATGGACGGTGTTAAGGGCGTTTCCAACGAGGAAATTGTTGACATTCGTCTTGATAACGGTACAATGCGTCAGGGTCGTGTCGTTCAGATTGAGGGCGAAAGAATAGTTGTTCAGGTTTTTGAGGGTACAAGAAGAATCAGCCTTAAAAACACAAGAACAAGACTTACAGGTCATCCTATGGAGATGCCTCTTTCCCCTGAAATTATCGGCCGTGTACTTGACGGTGCGGGCAAACCTATTGACGGACTCGGTGATATTTTTCCTGTTAAAAAGGCTAATATCAACGGTACTCCTATCAACCCTGTTTCCCGTGTTTATCCTAAAAACTACATCAACACTGGTATTTCAACCATTGATACGCTTATGACTCTTATCAGAGGTCAGAAGCTGCCTATCTTCTCCGGCTCAGGTATGAAGCATAATGACCTTGCCGTTCAGATTGTAAGACAGGCTAAAATCAGCGGTGCAAACAGCTCTAACTTCGGTGTTGTATTTGCCGCAATGGGTGTTCAAAAAGATGTTGCAGAATACTTTAAGAAAAGCTTTGAAGAAAGCGGCGTACTTTCAAGAGTTGTAATGCTTTTGAACCTTTCAAACGATCCTATCATTGAAAGAACTCTTACACCGAGATGTGCTCTTACAATTGCTGAATATCTTGCATTTGAGCTTGATATGCACATTCTCGTTATTATGACCGATATGACATCTTATGCCGAGGCTCTTCGTGAGTTCTCGTCATCAAAAGGTGAAATTCCGGGCAGAAAGGGTTACCCCGGCTATCTTTATTCTGACCTTGCATCACTTTATGAGCGTGCAGGTATGATTAAAGGTCACAACGGTTCTGTTACACAGATTCCGATTTTGACAATGCCTAACGACGATATTACTCATCCTATCCCAGACCTTACAGGTTACATTACAGAGGGACAGATTGTTCTTGACCGTTCACTTCAGGGACAGGGATTGTATCCGCCTGTTAATGTTCTTCCTTCCCTTTCCCGTCTTATGAAGGACGGTATCGGTGAGGGTTATACAAGAGCCGATCACCAGCCTCTTGCAAACCAGCTTTTCGCTTCTTATGCAAAGGTAATTGACGCAAGATCGCTTGCATCTGTTATCGGTGAAGAGGAGCTTTCTCCTACTGATAAGAAGTACATTGAGTTTGGCAGATTGTTTGAATCAAAGTTCGTTAATCAGGGCTTTAATGAAAACAGAAGTATTGAACAGAGTCTTGACCTTGGTTGGGAATTGCTTTCAACATTACCGAGAGCAGAACTTGACCGTGTTGACGATGCTTTGCTTGATCAGTACTATAAGGGTGACAAATAATCGTTTGAAGAAAGGAGTGTGAGCATTTATGGCAGTACAGACAGTACCTACCAAGGGTAATCTTATGAATACTAAGAAATCCCTTGCACTCGCCAAAAACGGCTATGAACTGTTGGACAGAAAGCGTAACATTCTCATCAGAGAAATGATGACGCTTATCGACCATGCAAACGCAATCCAGCAGAAAATTGATGACGCTTATGCAGAGGCTTACACAGCACTTCAAACGGCAAATGTTACCAACGGCTTTTGTGAAGATATTTCTAACGCTATTCCCTATGAGAACGGCTTGAAGCTTGATTCAAGAAGTGTTATGGGTGTTGAAATTCCGATTCTCACTATTGAGGAACGAGAGGACCATCACTACCTACACTACGGTCTGCGCACAACAAATTCGGCAATTGATAAGGTTTATACGAAATTTACCGAAGTTAAAAATCTTACAGTTGAGCTTGCCGAGATTGAGAACAGCGTTTACCGCCTTGCCGATTCAATCAAGAAAACTCAGAAGAGAGCAAACGCTCTCAAGAACATTATGATTCCCCGTTTTGAGGAAACAGTTAAGTTCATTTCCGACGCACTTGACGAAAAGGATCGTGAGGAATTCAGCCGACTCAAGGTAATCAAGAAGAAAAAGCAAAAAGATGCTGCTTTGAAAAAAGCTAAAGAATTAAGTGCTGAAAGCGCATAAATTATCAGCCCGACCGTAATTTGGTCGGGCTGTTTTAATGTGTCAACATAATAAAACGGATTGGCATTTTTATTGAGCCAATCCGTTTTGTTTTAGATGTTGTGAATAAGCTGTTGTTTCTTTTTTGTTCGGTATTTTATAAATACCGAAACAATACATTCTGCAAAAACAACTATTGCAATCCCTGAAATAAGGTAGGCAAACATACCAAATGATGCCTTTGCCATAACAATTCCAAGTATGTCCGTTCCCTGTTTTATTGGTACGCTTATGCTGTTAATTGATTGATACGCCCAACACCATGCGATAATACCGTTGATAATGTTGGATACAGCAAGCGCAGTAATAACAGTACCGTATATTTTCATTTTCTTTATGTTGTGATGAAATATAAATACAAACAAAAGCTGTGCTAACAAGAGAATAAAAAATACAATCGAATTTCTTATAACAGGTATTTGGGTCAGTAAAGACGAAAGTGCCGAAAAAATAAAAAGAACAGTTAAAAATATTTCACTTATTTTCATATTCCACTTCACTTTCGGTCAAGTTTTCTTCTGTGCATTTTCTCTTTTGTCTTTGTACCCTTTACTTTGAAGATAATCAGGTATCCTGCAAGAAGTGCAAGGAATGTTGTCTGAGTATAGAACAAGGCGTAATCTCCGCTTGAAAAGCCCTTGCCGTGCTTTATGGGCTTGTCCTCTGGCTTTTCTGTTGGAATAGGCTCAATGCCGTCATAATTGCCCGAAATCACCGCCTCATCGGGCGAAGACGCCGCAGATACACTTACACAAAAGGCTGATGAAAAAGTCGTCAGAACAGCCATTAACAAGGTGATTATAAATTTAGTCTTTCTCATAATATTTCCCTTTGTAAAAATTAAGATTTAAAATAACTACAGTTAATTGTATCACAAGAGAAATATATATGCAACTGCTCTTTATTCTTCTGTCCAAACCTCTTTTGCCATATTGAAAGCCGCCCAAGCTTTTGGCCATCCTGCATAGAATGCGGAATGAGTGATGATTTCTGCAATTTCTTCCTTTGTAATGCCGTTGTTTTTGGCTGACATAAGATGATACTTAAAAGAAGAATCTACAAGTCCCTGTGACATAAGTGCAACAACTGTAACAAGTGAACGGTCACGAAGTGAAAGTTTGTCTTCCCTACTCCACACTTTACCGAAAAGCACATCGTCATTAATTTCTGCAAATTTCGGTGCAAACTCACCGAGTTTATCTCTTCCTGCTGTCTGTTTTACCATTGATATTAACTCCTAAAATTCGTTTAAATAGTTATTTTTAAATTATTTAAATCAAAGCGACTGCATCTTCTGCAATCTGTTCGGGTGTGAGGCGGTTTTCTTTGAGGACATCGGCAGGATTATATCTGTCAAGGAATTCCTTTTTAAGACCGAAATTGATAACCTTTACATCTGACGGACCGTAGAAACGGGCAATCTTCTCACCAAAACCACCGTCAAGCACTCCGTCTTCAAGTGTCACAACAACATCATGGTCTTTCTTGAGGCTTTCAAGAAGTTCTGTGTCAACGCCTGTAATGTAGTAAGGATTGATAAGAGTAGGCGCTGTGCCTGTTTTTTCTTCAATAAGCTTTGCAGCCTGTTCGCCCATTCCATAGAATGAACCGAGTGCGATTACGGCAATCTTACCGCCCTGCTGGGCAACTTCATATTTATTAAGTTCTGCAAAATTCTTTGTGCAAGGCTTGCCTGTTGAAACAAGTTCTGTAACGGGAACACGAATTGCAACAGGGTAATCTGTCTGCTCAATACTCCAGTCGAGGACTGCAAGGTAATCTTCCTTAGTTGTCGGAGCTATATAAACAAGGTTAGGAATGTTTGAAATCATGGGAATATCAAAAATTCCGAGGTGTGTAACATCTGTCATACCGTTTACCGACGCAGTCTGAACAAGGATTGTTGCAGGGTTTGAGTCAATGCACAAGTCCTGTGAAAGCTGATCGTAGGTTCTCTGGATAAATGAGCTGTAAACATTGAATACGGGCTTGCCGCCGTTCTTTGCGATAGCAGATGCCATTGCAACAGCTGTCTGTTCTGCGATGCCTACATCAAGGAACTGTCTGCCGAATGCCTTTCTCTCATCAGGAGTAAAGCCGTAAAGTGCGGGAGTGCCGGCTGTAATCGCCACAACTGACTTGTCAGACTTCATCTTATTTCTAAGATAATCTGTTGTGATTGAGCTGTAGTCCTCCTCATCAGGGAAATTAACAGTAGTTTTGCCTGTTTCAATATCAAACGGCATACACCAATGCCAGCTTTCTTTGTCAGTTTCAGCAGGCTTATAACCTTTACCTTTAAGAGTGTTAATATGAACAACAACAGGATGATCAATGTCTTTTACAGACTTAAAAGTCTTGATAAGCTCTTCAATATTGTTGCCGTCCTTGACATATACATAATCAAGCCCCATTGACTTGAAAAGATTACATTCAGCCTTGCCGTCTGTGTCACGAAGAAGTTTGAGATTTTTATAAAGTCCACCGTGATTTTCTGCAATCGACATTTGGTTATCATTTGCTATAATAATCAGGTTAGAATCCATTTCACCGGCAACATTAAAACCTTCAAGAGCCTCACCGCCGCTGATTGAGCCATCACCGATGAGTGCAATAACATTACCCTTGCCGTTTGTTACATCTCTGCCCCTTGCAAGTCCGCAGGCAAGGCTGACAGAGGTTGATGTATGACCGACAGTAAACATATCGTGTTCGCTCTCTATGGGGCTTGTATAGCCTGTTACATCATCGTAATGATCCTGCGCAATATATGCCTCTTTTCTGCCTGTAAGGATTTTATGCGGATATGACTGGTGTGAAACATCAAATACAAACTTGTCCTGTGGTGAATCAAAAACATAATGAAGGGCAATTGTTGCCTCTACAATACCGAAATTCGGGCCGAAATGACCGCCGTGAACACTTGCACGGTGAAGTAAAGCGTCACGCATCTCCGATGCAAGAGCGTTAAGTTCATCAATACTGAGTTTCTTAACATCCTGCGGTCCGTTTATTTTTTCAATATACATCGTAATCAGAGCTCCTTATCATATAAATTTTAAATATAAATCAGAGATATCTCTCTTTAGCTATATTATATAACCTCAAGCTAACTTTAGGTCAAGAGTATTTTTAAAAAATTTATCTTTTGCATTCTTTTTTTATGTATATCGTTACAACGCAATAGCATAACCCTCGACAGATAACTATAATTGAAACAGGCACTTACATAATTGCAAGTGCCTGTTTCATGGCTGAGCCGGCGGGATTCGAACCCGTTATATCAGCTTTATTATTCCGATAAATACTGACTTTTATTTTCGATGTGTTGGATTTCGTGTTGGATTTGGATTAAGCGCACAAACTTCTGAAAGTGTTGCCGCCTGCGATACCGTCATCATTCAAACAGTGAGTCCGCTGATATGATTTAACTGCGGAATTTGTACCAACACCGTAAATACCGTCAAAGCCGTTTGTGTCATACCCTTTACAGATGAGCAAGCCCTGCAAAACTTTGGTAAGATTACCTCTACAACCGTATGAGAGTACAACAATAGCGTTATGTGTTCCTACTCCGTAAATACCGTCAACAACAAGGTTCATGCCGAACTGGCGATTAAGCTCTTCTTGGAGCTTCATTATCAATTTTTTCTTTGTGTCAGGGCCATAGATTCCGTCAACTGTTGTTCCAACCCACGCCTGTACAGCTTTAGTGCCGTAGTATTTCGGCGTTGTAATCGTTGTTGCTGAACTGCCCTTATAGTTGGCATTGAATACAATGTCGGTATCAACATTACCATTAATGCCGTTGACTTTTCCGCTGTCGGAGTTCTGCCAGATGTCACAAGTCCGACACGGAGAGTCTGTTTCCCATTGAGCAAACCAAATTGCATATTGCTTTTTTAATTTCTCATAGTTAAGAAAACTTGTAAACCAGCTTGCGCTCGCGTACACTCCAGCTGAATAACCGTAAACTTTGATACACTCACAAAATGCTACTGCCATTGCTGTTAAAGTATCTTTACCGAGTTTGGTCTGAGAGCCAAGCTCTAAGTCATAAAACACCGGTAAATCAAGTTTTCTGCCGTTCAAGCAGAAAAGGCAAGCACTTGCTTCCTTCTTCGCCTCGGCAACGCTGTACGCATACGAAAACCAATATACACCGACTTTCAGTCCTGCGGCTTTTGCTTTTCTATAATGCTCTTCAAACTGTGCATCTTTTTGGTAAGTTTCACGGCCAAAGCCGGCACGAATAATAACCGTGTCGATACCGTCAGCCTTGACCTTGTTATAATCGACATTTGTTTGGCAGAAACTTACATCAACAGCAGTAACTTTCATGGTTATTCCTCGCTTTCGCAAATAATTTTTTTGTTTTCAAACTTTTTATATGCGTCAAGATACATTTCGTTTTTATCACCGTTGTATGTACATTCGTAGTACATACCGTCGTGTAATGTTGTGCTGATAAGGCATTTGTGGTTTTGCAAAGTCTTACACGACCACACAACGAAAGTGTCAAAATCAGGTGTATCATCTGACTTATCTATGTGATTTAGCACATACTTGTTTACCTCAGATATTGCAAACTTAATAAAATTTGTATTTTTCATAACTATTCCTCGCTTTCTTTAACTTCCGGCAAGCCACCGACACTTGTCAGCATTGAGAGAATGCCGGCAAGAAGTGTTGAACTTGCAACCGCAACCCAGTTGACGTCGCTCATCACTACCGCAACCGAGAGTGTTGCCGCTGCTGTCTGTGCCATTGTCTTTGCGGCTCTGATGAGTGCCGCAACCGCCCATTTTTTAATTTTTTTCTTGTTCATTTTTTTCATCCTTTCTTATAATTGGGTTAGTCGGTAAGTTCATGACCTTTTCGTGCATATCGTCCATTGTTCCGTTCTGCCCGAGATGATGATATGACTGATAGCACTTGTCATATGCATCTTTGGCATAAACCTCAATCCAACCTCTTTCAATATATTTTTCGCCCGAGCGAATAAGTTCCGCCCTAAGCAATGACTGTGTGCCTTTGCCAATTGCCCTGATTTTGGTCCACTCGGTTTTTATTATTGCAACGATAGCGCCGAGTATAATACCGAAAAGAGCCTGCACCCAATATTGTATAATCCAATCCCACATTTACATCACCTAAAACACAAAATCAAAATTTAATTCATCACCATCAGAAAAGATAAAATCTTTATCCGCCAATAAAGTGATGGAAAACCAATTTTTTCCCTCACCTATCAAACCCTTAAACAAGTCCCCTGTTGAGCAAATACCTATTGTTGTTATTCGCTCTTTTGTGTTATTGAAGGGTAAATCAATAAGATGCAGTGACTTATGTTTTCCTAAAGTAGATGCATTCATAGTTAAACAAATATGAGCCGCACATACATTACCTACTTTAAGGTACCTACATGTTGCCGATTTAACAAAATCGGACTGTGTCGAGTATGGATTAAGTTTTGCGTTTCCTGTTATCGTGTCAAAAACGGTATCTAAAGCGCGCACATGAACATTTTTCATATTTATGGGCAAAAAATCCACACTAATATAACCGTCTCCATCTTGACCTAAATTGTCAAAATTGCAACCAATAACATCTGCTTTCCATTCATTATTGGTCATTTTAGTTCCTGTTCCTCTATTTGTTGACTTATAATTGGGCGTATCTGAGGCAGTTGCAAAGTACGTAAGGTATGGAATGCCACAAGTTTCTAAATTGTCTTTATAAACTTGATTATATCCGTTAAGACAGTTATTAATTAACGCTCTGCCCGCATTGAAAAATTTAAACCCATATTTGGTAGAGTCTACCATACATTGACTAAAAGTGGCAACACCGCCCCAAACCGTAAAAGAAGTGGAATGACTCATAATGTTTGTGTTATATGCACACCACGCGTGACACTTGTTAAAATGATTGTCCGCTCCCCCAGTCAAAAAGCCGCATTCAAAGTCTACAGAAATAGAGTCTGTCACATAGGTGTCAGCACAGCCGAGGAATAACATCGTTGAAAGAAGCCTTTCGTCACCCTTGACATAACCGCTTGTTATGATGTCTTTGGCAGCCTCACTTATGCCACTTCTCGTACCGGAAATAAAGCTAAAAGTAGCTTCATTTCCGCCATAACTTCTGATTCCGTACAGCGCAGGATTTCTTACCATAATATGAGCGTAATTTGTTTTACCTTCATTTTCAATCTTAAGTCCGTGTTTTGCGAGTCCGTTGTTGCAATCTATTATTAGCTTCTTGAACGAGCCGATATTGTATTTAGCATCATTACCCGATTTTATGTTAACTGTAATAACCGAGTTCAAGCTCCACGAGCCTGTTACTTTCGGCTCTGAGCCGTAATATGTTTCATCCTGTTTTTGGCAACTGTCAGATACTTTAATTGTTGCAAAATTACCATCAAAATTTGCTCTAGCAACATCATATCTAAGCGTGTTGCTAATTAAATATGTTTTACTGTTACCAAGTTTAATCGCTTGATTATTTATCCCAGCTTGACTAAACATTTGCTGCAATGCGGCCGTATCGTCTGTTACTCCGTCACCCTTAGCGCCAAACATTTCAGGTGTAACATAGTTTTTTAACTGTTCAACAAGTTCCGAAATCTTATTGTAAAAACCAAGAATTTTTTCATACAATCCAAAACCTACGGTTTCACTCGGCAACATACCTTTCTGCCTGTTGATTCCAACAAGATTCGTGTTGAGTGTTACTGTATTACCGCTGTTATCTGCATAACTACCGGTCAAGTTGAAATAGATTTTGTCACCATCAATATCTGTCGGTAACTCAAATTCTGCCGTTTTATCCTCTGTCAAACTGACTGTGCTTTTTACAATATTATCTTTTTCGCTCATAAAGTTGCCAGTGACAAGAGAGCAATTGTCCCAGTCGGATTCCATAAAGTAACATTTGATTTTAGTGTATTTCTTTTCACCGAGAACCGGATTAAATCCATTCCTGCGTTTCAGGGTATTTTTATATACCTCAAATTTAAGCGTATTCATAATGCCGCCCCCTATCGTTAATTACATTATATAGTTTTCGGCAGGCTCAAAAAAGTTAAAACCCACACAAAAAGGACAGCGTTTCCGCTGCCCTTAATTTGTTTATTTACTTTGTTGCTTTTTGACTTTACCCTGATATTTTTTTAATGCGGACTTAAATTTACTTTCGGAGCCGTAGATATTCAGTAACTGTCTGTACAATGTGTGTGTTGTATCGGCATCGTTGTTTTTGCTTGCCTCAATATACTTTTCAAATATCGGGTCTGTTCGGCTTGCACTCTGCATCAGCTTTTTCATTTGATTTTTTGTCTTACCTTTATGCTCCATAAGGTATTTTTCAACCTTTTCATAGCTTTCGGTATCGCCGTTCTTCAAATATTCAAAAGCGTCAGTGTACTTATACATTAGAGTGTCATCGTTACCGGTAGAATCGAAAATACTTTCTTCTGATTTTTCATCATCTGTCGATGATGCCATCTTTTTCAAGACATACTCTGCCCCCTGTTCCGTAAAGCCTTGGTTGTCCACAAGGTCAGATTTTGCGGCATCTTCGTCTGTTATGCCCTCTTTTTTCATATTAGCAATAATATTACTTATAACCTTGTCAGAGGCCTTAATAACATCATTCTTGCCGAATCCATAGGAAGAGACCTTGTTAATGAGGCTTTCATAAGTGTTAAGGTCACCGTTAGCTCTTGCTACTGCCGCCTTTTCAATGTCATCATTATTCTTTGATAATGCTTTTATGACTTTCTGCTCAAGCATATCACGAGCCTCTTTTTCGGTTTTACCCTTTGTATCCATTATTGTGTTGACATACAGCTGCTCGTAATATTGAGCTTTGTCGGCATCTCCGTCAATCGTAGCGTTAATCATCAACGGCACAAGCACAGTTGTGTTAATATTTCCTTTATTATCGGATATAATCTCGCCTCTGCCTTTTGTCAGGTCGGTAAAGTATGAGGTTAAGCTGAGGGCCATTCTCTTAATATTGCTTGCCGGCAAGCCGAAACAATCACCTAACAAGGTCGCAGCAGAGATATAATTGCCCTTTGAAATGTTTTCAATGAAATTATTAACATTTTCAAGGCTCATAGAGTCCAGCCCATAAAACGGTCTATCGTTGTCAATCATATGGGCAATGGCACTATATGCTGTATCGCCGAAAGTAAAAGTGCCGGCAAATGACTCCATGCTGTAATCAAGAACACTTTTGAAAATGTTTTCAGCTGTCACATTTCCCTTGTCATCTCTTTCATCGTCCCACTTATGCCACAGGAGCATATTAACTAATGTGGTTAAACCGCCTATAAGCAAAGCTGATTCTGTCGCCCCTATAAGCGATTTTGCAAATTTTTTCATTGCTACTTTTTTTGCGCTCTTATTTTCAGCAGATTTTGACAATTTATAGTCATTGCTTCTTGTACGGTATTCCATGTACGAATCAATTATAGTGTTGCCGATTGCCATTGTTTGAGAGCGAAAAGCGTTCATCGAAAGAATTTTCAAGAAATTGTTTCTGATAAATTGTGGTTTTGATGTTACCATATTATTAGGCTGAGTTTCATCAACACATTTTTCAAATTGTCTGACAACTTCTTTATAAAAAGCATCGCTGCCTTTTTTAAGGTTTGTTGTTTGTTCAACATGTAACTCTGCCGCTTTAAGCAGGCAACCAACAACATATCTATCAACCTTGCCCATAATGTCAATCTTATCTTTGAGTCCGCCTACAACACCGGCTTTCTTGCTGAGCTCACCTACCACAGTCCCGTTACCCTCTGCTCTGTACCACAAATATGGAGTGTATTCGGCATATTTTTCAAGGTCAACCCGCCACATTCCGCCGGCTGATGCTGTTGCAACATTTTTTGTGCCAAAATAAGCGTTGGCTGTAGGAAATGCGGCAAACTGTTTTATCATTGCTCCGGGATTTAACAGAAGTACCGCACCCATATAGTTCCCTTGCATGCGAGTTAAAAGATTATTATCAATTGTATCTTTTGATTTTTGCAAATCTCCCATGAGTTTATCAATATAATGCTCTGCAGCCTTACCGTATTTATCCATTATAGCTTCATGCAAAGTTGTTCCGTTAAGACTATTAGTATTTATCCAGTTATAAACTTTTTTGAAATTCTCGATTGGGGTCGTCAATCCGCACCATTCTGCAACAGAGCTTGTATGCCTGTTAAAGACTCTGAAAACATCGTCAATAACAATAGGAGCATACGAGCTTTCTCGGCATTTTACAAAGCCTCTGCTTTTCATTCTAAGGTCATTAAACTCGGCAGAAAAGTCCTTTTCGTATGCCGCACCGTCACCGTACACGGAAACAGGAAAATAGTTCCTTACGGTAGCAATCAGCATACCATATTTTGACATGCTTACTTCATTGATTTCCTGTTGAAGTTCGTTATTAAGGACTTCGCTAATCGCTCCTGAAATTTCTCTGAGCATTTTATTGCTCTCAACATATCTCTTGATGTGATATAAATCTTCCAGAGTAAATCTTACTTTGTGATGATTTTCTGATTTTGCTTTTTCTTGCTTGCTATGTCTGCGACTGTTAGCACTATCTAAATCGGGGAGCACGGTATAATGATTAAGTCTGTCGGCAAGCAAATGTCGTCTGCCTGATGATTGTTGATCTGTAAGATAGATTGACATTATAATGCCCTGACTGACCTTAACTCTTTCGCCTGTTTCACTATCTCTGAAATCAAATTCCTTAACATCATCCTTTTGTATTTTGGATAAATCTTTTTCGGAATACTGATAAGCAACACTTTGAACCTTGGTATAGGCTTTCCGCATTATTTTTTCGCGCTTAACATCTCCGTCATGCAAATCCCTGAAAAGTTTCGCAACAATGCTGTCATCATTATATCCGCTCAGAAATCTGCCGTATCTTACCGGGTCAAGGCTTGTTGCGACAAATCTATTACTTAACTCTTTCATATCCGATAATGCGGCATTGATTTTATTGCCAACGGTGTTTTTACTTAACACATTGATTTTTACACCCTTGTTGTAATTTACATTTGCGACTTCATCAAGTGCTTTTGCCGCTGCACCTGCAATGGATTCTCTTTGACCGTTAACGATGATTTCTGTAGCTTGTGTTAAAGAGGCTTCAAGGGCTGTCATTGTGTCATAGAGCAATCTTAAATCAGCTGAATCCAAATCGAAAATGTTTTTATATCCTACTTTTATGGGCTTGCCGTCGGCATCGTACTTTGTTTCACCGTTTTCGTCGGTTGCATACTCTGCAAATTGATCTGTAATTATTTCAAGCATTTTGGCTGTTTGCTCGTCGTATGCAATTGAGTTAATGTCAATGTATGAGTACTGCATACCTTCATGTGTGGATTTATCTTTGCCGGAAGATTCAGGTGCTAAAGACTTGTACTCTTCATACAAGTTTCTTACCTGTTCACCGATTTCAGCGACATTGTTCCATGCTCCGAAATATTTCGGTATAGTTTTTTTACCACCATTCTTATATTGTCCGGGGTCAGCAGATTCTTTAAAACCTATCAATACATTAAGTATAGGTCGTTTGAGCGATTCGGGGATATTCTCGGTATTTTTTGACTTAGCATCAAACTTTTTAACCAGCTTGTCAAACTTCCTGCCGAGCATTTGCATATATTTTGTTTGCTCTCTTTTCTCAGTATATTGAGCCCTAAAGGTATCTTTGACGGTCTTAATAATGGCTTTTTGGTTTTTACTTAGTTCTTCAAGCTCGTGGATTTTATCACGATACCTTTTGGCTTGCTCTGACTTTGTATCTTTCAGAGCGTTATATGCCTGACGGTATTTTTCGCGCTGTTCGTTGTATTTGGCTTTCTGCTCGGCAATGTCAGTTTTATAATTTTCGATAGTTTTATGATTCAGAGCAGTTTTTGCTTTTTCGGCCTGTCTCAATGCCTTGTTAATATCTCTAAGTTTTCGCTTGTCAATATTATTCTGCATTACTGCCGCTTTACCTTGCTGTTTGAGATATTCCGCTGTAGTATCAAACGCCATTTGAATAGCCGCCGCATCAATCGTGCTTTCGCTTTCAAACTTACCGTCATATGTCATTACATACTGCGGAGCAAGCACATAATTCATAATATGGTCAAGCATACGATAACCGCTGTCGCTGTCCCAGTCAAAGCCGTCATCTATCATTAGCGACCTGCCACCGATATTTTCAAGGTGAGAACCAATGTCCTCAATGTATGAACCAACTGCATTACCGTTAATGCCTTTTGCATTATGCTCTAATTTAACATTGATTTTGCCAAACAAGGCTTTTTTGTATTTTCCGACACTACCATAGTTTTCCTTGATTGTGTCGATTGCGCTCTCAGGAATAAGCAGAGTTGTGCCTTTTAATTCGTCACGAATTTCTTTGGCCCACGCTTCATGCTGTTCATCCAGCTGTGTCGAGTATTGCAATGCTTCACGGCATTTCAATACGAAACTTTCAAAAGCATCTGTAAAACTTGACTTATCATTCTGTACGGAATCAATGAATGTATTCAAGGCATCCACATATTCAGTAACAAGCGAGTCCGTTTCAGCATTAGGATTGATGTGGTAGCTTCTCATTACAGACTTGACCATGTTATAGATTTTCTTCTGCTCAGGCTTAATGCCCTTGCCGGCAAGTAAACCCTCTTTAACATTGCGGGCAGAATGACGATATATCTGTTCAATCGTCAATTCAGGGTTGTTTTTGTCAATTGCCTTGTCAAAATCAATGTGCTGTTCGCCATTGCCATTAAAATCAAATAAGTCATCGTATTCATCGTCAATTGAAAAATTCAGCGTATCGTGTATTGCACCGGCTTTTTCATCTTTAAAATCATAATCTTCATCAAGGCTGTAACGAATATCAGGGTTGTTGCCGTCAAATGTTCCGATATTGTCTGTTGCAGATTTAACCTGAGTATTTTCAAATGCTATGAATGTTTTTGTGCTTCTTCCAAAACTGCCGACATCATTATTAACGATAACACCGTCATAATTGCTGTTTTTGAAATAATCATCTACCAAAGCTTTAGCGTTACGGCTTGCTTCATTAACCTTATTTTCCCATTCTTCCATAATTTCATCAAGTGCATCTCTTGATATAGATTTTTGGTACTCTTCTTCTGATATTTCACCGTTCTTTTTCGCATTCCACAGCTTTTGATATTCCTCGTTTTCTCTTTTCATCTCCTCGTTGAATTTAGCCTTGTATTCCTCATTAACGCTGTCTATCGCACTTTTAGCTTTCGTATATCCCTGTACATTCTTATCGTAAAATTTAACAAGTTCGCTTCTGTTGTTGACAGTGAGGGGATTTTTAATAGAAGCATACAACGGTATTTGAATATTTCCGCCAACTCCGATATCGTTGTTTGTCGGTTTCATAAATATACCCGTCGGCATTTCGCTGTCAAATTCTCCCGATCCTTTTTGTTTTGTATCAAAGGTTGTAAACTCTTTTTCTGTTTGGTGGTACAAAACAAGCGGTTCACCGTTGTTGTCTACCACTTTACTTGCTTTTGCAGGGCTATTCTGCCAATCACCGAACCATCTGATAAATTGCTTGCTTTGCGTGATTTTGTTGATTTTTCTGTTGACATTATCATCAATAGTGCGTATAATGGTGTTAGAACTCAAGTTGTTAAGCGTCCTGGGTAATTGGTACCCTGACCGCTTAAATATACTTTGAGTTCTTTTTTTGTCTAAATAATAAAATCCTATTTTTCCTGTTGTTTCTAAAGCAACAGCTTCTTTGATTAAATCATTGATGTTGTTTTTGTTAAAATAAGTTGATACAAGATTTACATCAATAATTGTATTGTTATACTTGCCCTCAAAATCAATAGAAATCGGCGCAATTACCTGTTCTCCGTTTACCGATAAATCAACTAATACAATAATTTTGTGCGCACTGTCCCTATTTGTTCTATTTATACTATTCCCAAAATCGGGATGTGCTATAATCATAAGCGGATTTGAGATTTTATTGTAAATATCTTTTACGGTATCAAAACCTAAATCGTGATAATTGGTGTTTTTATGATATCTTCCCTCACTTTTTGCTCTTGTATCTGATACTGCAACAGAATAAATATGCTTTTTAGTCATAGCAAGAGGTAATGGTACTAATCCGATTTTTTGCAAAATATTAGGTGTAACACCCATAATTACGACATTATTACTGTTGTAGGTGTTTTTTTCAATCTCATCAACCTTCTTTTCAAATTCCGCTTGTACTATGTTGTCGGTACTTCCCATTGAATATTTCTCAACATCAATCTTCTCACCGTTCTGAACCTCTGTTTGCTCGGTAATATTTTCTCTTGCGGTGTCTGCCGCCTCTGAAAATCTTTGTGCGAGTTTTTCAAGAGCTTCAAGGTCTTTGGCAAAGGCCTTGGCTCCGTAGTTTGTGCTTTTGCCAATGAGCCAATCTTTGACCTTGTTAATCAATGACTTAATTGCCGCTGCAATTTTTGATTTATTCTGCTTGGTGCTGAGGGCAATATTGAGAGCCTTTTCATCTGAGGCAATGCTCATAAGTGTGTCGCATACCATTTCTTCCAGTGCGGCATCTCTTGTGTTTTCGTGTTCATCGGCCTGCAAACGGTTGCCGTATCTCTCAATTGTGCGGTCAATCATCTTGTTAAGGTCAACACCCTTGCGTACAAGGTAGTCTGACACAAAGTCACTCAATGTTTGCCATTCGGTCGGGTTAGTTTTCTTAATCATATGACCAGCCTCATGTAAAGCTGTGGCAAGAATTTTTTGACTTGAAATTTCTGAGCTAAGGATAATATTACCGTCTTTTGCAACACCGTTCACTCCGTCAGCAAGGCGGTCCGAGATAATAATGTTTCTGCCCGTCTTTGTCGCAAGGTTGCCGAGTGTATTAATAAGCTCCTGCGGAATGTGTGAAACATCTGTTCCGTTGTCGGCATACACGGTAACACCGCTTGTGTCTGCTCTGCCGTTGCGGTTGATTAACTCGGTCAGTCTGTTTGAATGGTGTTGAGTGTTAATGTCAACATCTCTTCTGCCGGTGCTCAATGCCTGACTTACAATCTGTTCACCGAGAATGTTTTTAAGAATTTTATATTCAGCGGTTTCTTTTAAAGAATCAAGTTTAACACCCTCTCGACCAAAGCTGTATGCGGCTGAATATGCTCTATTATATTTATAGAGCATTTCCTCATCACTCATTTTCTGCGCCTGCGGACTTTCTCTCCATTCTTCAAAGTTTGAAATATAGTTTCTGGCACCGTACGTGTCAAACTCGTTTGCGCTGTGAACAATCGTATCAAGCTGACTGTCAGAGAATGTTATGCTGTCCGCATTAACCTGTTTGCCGTCATTTGTGTTGAACACAAGTGTATTTTCTTCGTCATTGCGATTAATCTTAGCTGAGCTTTCAAGGCTTTTGAGTGCCACCTTTACAACCTTACCTGTTGAAGTATCTGTTGCGATAATGCCGTTTGGGTGCTTCTTGCCAAAAGCATACACGCCGTACATTTTGCCGATATCCTCTGTATCGGCTTTTTTTGTTGCATTTATTACAGTGTTTGCCTGTGCCTGTTCTGCGTTCTGCTGTCCGTTCTGAACCGTGTTCTGCTGTGTAGGGCTCTGTTCGTTCTGAGCATTAACGGCCTGATTACTCTGCTCTTGTGTGTTCTGCTTTGTTACCTGAGCAATTTTGTTTACAAGTTCGGGATTTTTGCCAACCTCTCTGTTGATAAGATACATAAGGTTGCCGACATCTCCGGCACTGATTTTTCCCTCGTTATCGGTTTCAACGAGTTTCTGCATTTTGTGAGCATAGTTGTATGCTCTATCGTTTTTGTCGGTTGCAAGTCCTTGCCTAATGAGTAAATCAAGGTCAAAGTTTTCATCGGCCATAACAGCTTTACCAATTTGTGCGTTGCTCTCTTTATTTTGAGCCATATCAATTTTTGCACCTGCAAGATTGACACCTGCGGTAGCAAGGTTAAGCACACCACCCGATATTGCACCGCCGGCAAAATCAAGTCCGACATTCTTCCAAAAGTCCCAGCTTGCGGCATTCTCCGCCTCAGCCTCACTCATTCCCTGTTCCATATAATTTTTCTTTGAAAGGTTGTATGAAGATAAATCCTTGTTTATTGCGTCATCAGTCAATCTGTTTGCAAGGTCGGTAAAAGCCTCTTCCGAGCCTTCAGTAAATGCACCTTTAAGCACATTGCCGACAGCCGCACGAAATGTGCTTTTACCGCTTGCTTTAAACGCTGAGAGCTGTTCAAGTGAAACCTTTTCAAAAAGAGTTTCGGCAATACCTGATGCAATACCGGTCTTTACCGCATTGTCAATTGTACCGCCGTTGTTGATAACTTCATTCGCCGCACCGACACCGGCACTTGTGCCCATAATGCCGAGTGACAAAGCCTGTCCGCCCGGAACGGCATTGAGTGGTAACAAAGAGGCAAAGTCAGCCATACTCATTCCTGTGTTGTAAAGGAATGAACCGAAATCATTGTTAATGTTTTCTGAGACTTTCGCACGCATAGCATCAGATATAGCCGTACCTGTTTCCTCGGGGTTAATATATCCGTCACCGCCGTTATATTTTTTATCAAGGTCGGTTGAAATATATTTTGCGGCATCGGGAACAGCACCACCGAGCCTTGCTCCTACACTTGCAATTGAACCGAGTACAGGGTGCTCATTTGCATACTCTGTACTTGTCCTTGTAGTTTCCGCTGCTTTTTCTGCATCTCTTTCTCTTTCATACCACTTGTATAATGATTCGGTGTCATAACCTTCCTTTTTCAGATTCTTAAAATTCTTTTCAATCTGTGTACGCTCTTTGTCGGACAACTTGTTAATGTAGTTATAATCATCAAGAGTCACCTGATTTTTTATGCTGTCAGTATCGTGTCCTGTACTTGCAAGCATATGCTTTGTATCATCATAATGTTGTAAAGCATAGTACTTCTGCAAAACAGTTTTGAGTATAACATTCTTATCAACTATATCGTCATACTCTCTTTTTTTCTGTTCTGAGAGCTTGGCTCTATTGATGTATGTATCAATTTTATCCTGTTCATCTTCAATATTCCTGCGTCTTGCTTCTTTGTTTTCATCTGTACCTGTTGTTCCTCTGTCATACAGATTTTCATATTCTTTGCTCAGTTCCCGGTTGTATTTTTCAAGTTCTTCGCTTGTGGCATTGTCATACATATGCTTATTAAGCCAGTTAAGCTCACTTGTTGTTGCGTGCAATCTCGCATTAAGCTTCTGCTCAAGCGTTGAGTTTTTATATTTGTTTTCAAAACTTTCCGTAAGTTTGTTTGCTTTGTTGCCAATATCGGCAAGAACAGCTTTCTGCAAATCACTTAAATCATACTCGCCGTTTCTCTGCTTTTCTGCAATCTGTTTGTCAAGCTCATCAATTTTTGAATTGTACTCTGAATAAACTTTATACTTATCCTTTTTTCTTGTATCAATACCTGTAGAGGTTACAAGTCCGTTATCAAGTGCATACTTGTTGCGTTCATCAATTAATGCTTTTCTTTCTTCGGTCATACCTTTTAAAGATTGACTGCGAGCATATTCCTTAGCGTTCTGTCGGTTTATCTCCGTCTGCTTATTAACCCTGTCGGCAAGCTCGTCATATTCTTTCTGCATTTTCTCGGCTGTTTTGGTGTCACCTGTCGCAACCGCCGCATTATACATGTGTGTAAGTCCTTTGACTCTATCGTCCAAAGACTTGTTCGGGTTTTTAATTGCTTCCTTAAAATTTTCTGCGGAGCTATTTGCCTTATTCAAATTTTCATTAAAAAAGGATTTTATATTCGAGCTCGTACTTGAAGAAGTATTGTTGCTGTTTTTCTTTCGGTTAATGATATTAAACATTTCATTAACGGTCATTCCCGAGCTCGTTTTCCCTGTGTCATTGTTGCCGGTAGTATCTTCTGTTTCACCGCTGACAATTTTACGGATAGTCATTTCAGAATTATGCTGAGGTTCAAGATTTCTTCCTGCTAAATCTCCGCTTTTTGCTCCTGCATTACTAAAATTATCCTTGCGGTACTTCTTACTGCTCTGCCTGCCTGTGATTATATCTTTTAGTTCACCCATAGTTTTACTCCTTAGTCGTCAAGTGACAGTCCGTATTTGGCTGAGAGATATGCAACATCTGCCGCACTCAACTGTCCCATATTGTGTCCCTGAATAATACTGCCTCTGATATACTTCTTATTCTTCTGCTTATCAAGTCCCATTGTTGTTGCGTAACTGTCGGCAAGTTCGCTGTTATACTTACTGCCGTCGCTTGTTATGCCGATTTTCTTGTATAGATAATCCCTTTCGTCATCGTTGATATAGCCCTCACGATACTTTTCGTCAATGTATGTTTGAGCGTACACGGTGTAATTGACTGCACCGCCTTCTTTATATAACGCTCCGTCCTCTTTGTTGCCCTTGCCCTTTTTAAAGTCATCTTTTGTAACGCCCATTGAGGCAAATACAGCATTTGCATTTTCGGTTTTGCCTTTGTTTTTCTCAGCCTTTGCTTTTGCTTTTTCTGCCGCTTTCTGAGCCTTAGTGTAGGCTGTATAAGCCGCCTTATTTCTTTCATACTCAATCTTCTGAGCATTTTCTCTTTCTGCCTGTGCATTTTGTGCAAGCTGATTTGCGCTTACCGTGTCATACAAATAGCGTTGACTGTCTGCTGCTCTTGCTGATGAAAGATTATTTACTGCTCCATTAAGTTTGGTGGAATAAACATCATTGTTAGCGCTGTCAAGGTTGACATCTGCCTGTCTGTCGGTTGAGTACCTGCTTGCAAGAAGATTAAGATAGTTCTTGTAGTCTCCTACCGTGTCACGATTACGGCTGTAATCTGTACCCTCAAGCGTGTTATAGAGGTTAAGCACATTTGCGTTTTTCTCCTGTTTTGCTTGATAATCCTGTTGTGCAAGTCCTCTAAATGTACTTTCTGCATCGCTTATATTGCCCATACGCTCATTGTAAACCTCGTTTGCGACAGTATCGGCATAGGTAGGATTGTAACCGCCTGAAAGCTGATTAGCTGTGTTACGGCTCGTATCTCGTGCCATAGCAGCATTTTGAGCAAACTCCTTGCGGTACTGCTGATATGCTTTATCCTGCATCGGATCGTATTCAAATCCTCTTCCTGTCAGATAGTTGCTTATGGCATCATCTAACTTACCGCTGTAAGTGCTTTTATAATTGTCAGCCTGTCCTGTCGCTGTTGATTCTGCCCCCGCAAGAGCGGCGGCACTCTGCTTAGTGTCACCGCTCACCGTCTTACTCGGTACTTCATTCATAAGGTCATTATAAATCTTTTCTTCACTGTTCACGCTCAATGTTCTCACCTCACTTTATTTTCAGCTGACTGTTAAGGTAGTTATAATAGGCATCCGACTGTCTGCGCTGGCTGTCAATACTTGACCTTGTGTCGGCACTCAATGTATTGTGTTCATACTGTGCCTCAGCAAGACTTCTGATGTCTGAAAGATTACTCTGTGCCGCTGCCATTTGTGTCTGCCAGTGAGCCAGTTCGTTTTGAAAGTTGCTCATATCAAGGCCTTTACTTGTGCCGTACTTGTTTTCGTAATAATTCATAAAGTCGTAATCATCCGTTACGCTGTCCCTGTATCTCTGATACTGTGTGTTATCAAGGTTCTGCAATACGCCGATTCTGTTCAGCGTATCTTCCTGCTGTTGCTGATAACTTTTATATGCCTCATTCTTCAAAGTCGGTACCTTGTTTGCAAGCTCGTCCATATACTCGCCGAATGCCTTTTGTCCTGCAGCCTGTGAATATGTATTGCTGTAACCGCCTGTATTAGCTGCATAACTTCCCTGTACATTCTCCTGTGCAACCTTACCTTCACGGGTATATTGTTCTTTTGCCTGCTGATATTCAGAAGAATTTTCGGGAGTCCAGTCAAATTTATTTTTTTGGTACTGATTAGCAAGCTCGTCAATTGTACCCTTGTACTTGCTCGTGTATCCCTTATTGATTTTATCTGTGTAGGAATTAGCGTAGTTGTCAGCCTGTCGGCGAGCCTGTCTTGTGTCGTAGCTGTCAGCATATGTCGGAGCTGATGAGGCAACACGGTTGTAGTTATTAACCGCATTGTCAACATCGCCCGTTCCATAAACCTTGTATGTATAAGCCATTATTTTTCACTTCCTTTTTGTCCGATTGCGGATAGAAAATCATCTGTTATGTTGTCACTGTCAATGTTGCTAAGCACGAAAGCCAACTGTTCGTACATATCGTTTAGATAGTTCCGCATCTCACCTATGTCATTTGTCGAAGGGGGCGGATCAAGTTTAAATGTAGCCACGCTTATCACTTCCTCTACTGTGCTCAATATCAATTCCGTATATTTCGACCTGTCCTGTACCTACAAGTTTAAGTCGCAAATATTCCGCTCTGCGTAAAGCTACGGCGAATACTCTCGGCTTTTTCTCACTATAAAGCATTTCGCTGACTTTTCGCCATTCGCCGTTGTCCTTGTACTGTACAAACAAGCTGACTTTTGCTCCATTTTCGGCTTTAATACCGATTCGGATTTTCCCAATATTCTTAACATTAAATTCGCTGTCGTACAGGTCGCCTGTTTCAGCAGACCACTCAAAGCAATCTTCCTGTTGATACTCATATTTCGTATTGTCAACAAGAAGATTGTCCGCTTTATCAGGACACACAACGTTTTCTTTGGTATCATTAAGCCAATACAGAACACCGTTGTATGTGGTGCAGTCAATCATCTTTGCGTCGTCTTCCTTGTGCCACAAGCCTTTATCAGTGTCGTACACAAGAAGTTCGTGTTCTCCGTCATCTCTTTCTGCGGAGATATAATACTTATTTTCGTGCCGACCACCGACTGCGTTCTTATAAGTATGCCCCCACAAAGATTCTTCGCTGATGAGAGCAGGCAAGCTACCGCTCTGATAAGCATACACACCGTTATGGCCAAGATAAAATAAGGTTGAGTTAATGTTTATAAGGCTTTTTTCGCTCCCGATTTCGACACCCGGCACATTGTATTCTGCAAGGGTAAAGTTGCTCGGTTTTGTCCCGTAGATTTTTAATGCGTAATTTTCCTTGAAAAATATAACGCTGTCGCCCCGTGTCGCAATCCCTGTAAACTTTCCCTCTTTGCCGCAAGTCATTGCCCAGCTGTCTGTACTGATTCCGTCACTGTATGCCTGCCAGTTGCGCTCATCACCTTGTTTACAACAATAAATTTCGTTTTTGTCTGAGGAGCAACACCACAAGCGGTTTTGCATTTCCACGATTTTTCCCTCGTCAAAATCGGGAGAGATTCTTTCAACTGTGACCGTACCTGTGTACGGCACGCTTGATTCCAATTCGCACTTGATTACAAGCTCATTTTTTGAAACGTAATAAACCTTAAAAGTTTTTCCGTTAAGGTTTTCAATGTAACTCTTATCGGCGTAGCTTTCGGCATCTGTGCTGACAAGAGAGTCGGTCAATCCGCTTATCTTCACAAAATCTCCAGCTTCAATATGCAATCCAATGTTTTTGGCTCTTATTGTCGTATAACTAAACTTCTGAGACAACTTTTTGAAATTCAAAAGCCTATTCTTTTTAAATGTACTGTCCTTCTTTTCAATTCCGATAACAGAATAAAAGTTGTTATAACTTTCAATTACCGTGCCTATCCTAATATCATTTAAGCTGAATATATCAACCATGTCTTTATTACTTGTCAACTGATATTTGGTGTCTGTTAAATCGTTGTTGGTATATAAAGTTACGCTCGGTCGATAATTCTTGTTCGCACTTGCGTCATAATATGAACGTGTAATTGAACATAACAAATATGCATAATCAAATGTTAAGGCATCAAGTTGCAGATTACTCTTTGTTTCTACTCGTGCGCTTAAATCTTTGTTTTGGCAATCAATCATAGTCACCTTTTTGTTGCTCATATTAACAGAAAATTTCTCGGGGAATACTACAACCTTGTTACCGTATAAAATAATATGGTGCTGTTTGGCCGCATCAATCTCATCAATCTTTGTGACCTCTGCCCCGATATGCAGATTCTTGTCAGAATCAATATAAATAAGCCCTGAGTTTGCCGATAAAAGGTTTGAAATGATTTTGATTTTGTCATCGGAAGTAATTCGGGAACGGTTTGCTCTCGGTGCAAGCTGCGGGTATTTATCAGAAGTCATATTTTTAAAATCTTTGAACTCTGTGTAAATACTGCTTGATGAGCTTGAAACTCTTGAAAATCCTGTGTTTGGACTTCTGTTTAATCCTCTGAACACGCTGATACTCGTTGTATCTCTCCTCGGAATATTTAATTCGGGTAGCATATTGTCACCTCTTAACCAATGTGAAAGTTATATCTTTTCTTTTGCGGGTGTGTCCTGAACCAAAACGCTCCAAAATCCTGCCTCAGCTGATTATATACGCTCATATCAACCGAATATCTCTCGGCCTCTTCGTAGTCCCTGTCAATCTGTGCCGCACAATAAACCTCGTACATCCTGTCATACGGAGCTGGCACAAGCAGTTCAAACCCTCTGTCTGTATCAAGCTGATAGTTACCGTATGTGCCTACAATCTCGTTATCGCCTTCGCGATTACTTATTACATTGCTGATAATTTCCATTTCTGCTTCATTAATGTAGCTTATAATGTCCTCATCGGACACATCATATCCGCTTTTAAGTTTTCGCACTCTTTCAATTACCTTATCAAGTGTCATATAATCACCTCTCTAATATCTGTGTACGCAAAAACGCAAAAAGGCGGAAGCTACCGCCCCCGCCCTTCTGCGAATTTTCTGTAAGGAGTACAATTTATTCCTTGTTATTGAATTAGATTCTGCCCTCGGCAATTGCCTGCTGGGCAATCTCGGCAGCCTTCGCCTGAACGCCCTGTGCAAATTCAGCCTGCTTAATTGAGTTGTCAATAATCTCCGCAACCTTGCGTGGAATGTTCGTCTTGACACCTCTCGGCACGGTGTACTGCACGCCGTTAATATTGACCTCAATATTCTTGTTTGACTTCATTGAGCCTGTTGGAGCGATGTACTCAACAAGTTCTTCACTTTCCTTGTTTGCCTTTTCAATCATTTTAGCAAGTTCCTTGTCCTGCTTGATTTTTTCCGCCTTGCGGTCTGTAGGCACACTCTTCTTGATTTCCTGAAGTTCATCATACATTCCAAGGAGCTTATCAAGCTGAGATTTTTTAATCGTTACAGTATCGGCAGTAGTTTCCGCTGCCGATACTTCTGTATTTTCTGCCGTCTCTGCGGCTTTCTTCGTTGTTGCCATAAGTTATATACCTCCCGATTATGCTACAGCCGGAGAAGCTGTCTGTGCTACGGTGTTGAGAGATGAGGCTGTTTCAATTCTCACCATTCTGGTCTGACCGATAATGCCGACACCGTGAGTTGTTTTCCAACCCTGAGTTGCTCGCTGATTAAGAGGATCGGCTGTACCGCCTGAACCGAAGCCCTTAACGATTGTCTGAGTGCCTTCGCCCTCAATCTCAACAGTAACATATGCGTCTTTGCCGAACACAAGAGTTGAGTAAACATCAATCTTGCTTGCGCCTGCACCCTTGAACACCTTTGCAAAGTTCGACTGTACAAACTTAACATTACCGATTGTACCGATTTCGCCCTTGAAAATTCTGTCTGCGTGAGCATACTTAACTACGCTGATGAAATCCTTGTTGCTGATAATGTCGTACTTAACATTCGGATGTACAACAGCGACATAGTTTTCGCCGATAGGCTCAGCGTTCTGACATTCGAGATAGTTCAGCGCTCTGAAAATGGTGTCAATAGTGAGCTTACTGTTTGCCGTAATGGCTGCACGGCTCGCAACCTCTGTAACCGCACCGTCAGAGCCTACAGCCGGTGCATAGATAACGCTTGTACCGGCATTAAGAGCCTCACGGTCAATCTCTTCAATTGAGCGTCCTGCCTGTGAAGCAAGCTCCTCGCTGTCCTTGGTCATAACATCATCACGGCTGCAGAAACTTGCCCAGTCTGTGATAGGTGTATATGCGCCGTACTGATTCACCGCGATTTCAACGTAGTAGAAACTCATCTGATTACCAACGGGAGTAACACCTTCCTGCAACGGTGTTGTAACGGTCGGGTATGGTGAAATACCTCTCTTGTTGTAGATGTTGCCCGACTGTTTTGGAATGGTGTCATGCTCACCGAACTGACCGTGAACGCATTTCGCTGTCAGGTTTTTGAGAAACACTTTGTGATAGAATGTAGCCTTTTCGGGAGTCCAATCATTTCCGGATGTTGATGTTGTGTTGCCGTAAGCATTGTAAACATAGCCGTTTGACTTGTTTACACCGCCTGCGTCAACCGTATTATCGTGGATATTGATAATAAGCTTAATAATCTTGCTTCCCATAATAAACTTACTAATCTTGCTTTTCATATGTACCTTCCTTTCGGCAAGGCATTAGAGGTGTGCCTCGCCTCGTCTTACTTTCTCATAAAAGGCATCAAATTCAGCGTCAGACATATCTTCCACGCTCTTTCTCTGCGTGGTTGTACCGCTTTTCTTGACCGCATTTTCTGTCGGCCGTCTTGCACCACTCTGAATTGACTGTGCCGCCGCACTGATTGCGGCAGAGCTTGAACGCTTTACGAGGTCTTTCTGAAGTTCATTGAAATGTGCCATTTTATAGGCAGTAGTCAAATCATAAATTTCATCATTACGACCTGTCTTTTCGTTCTGTTCATTCTTCTGTTGAGCAATAAAGTCAAGAGCGGTTCTGAATGACGGATTCTGAAATTCCTCTTCAAGGTTGAAGTTTGGAAATTCCTTCTGCGTTTCCGCTGCAATTGTTCTCAAATGTGTGTCAAGTTCTCTTGCGGCTTTTTCTCTGCGGAGAGTTTCAAGCTCTTCTTCCTGTGCATTTGTTTTCTGCTGATTGAAAAAGTCGTTGCGTGCCTCTTCTGTTGTCACTCCGGCGGCAAGAGCCTTTTCGGCAAACAAATCCTTATCCTCTGTTACGGCTTTGAGGAGACCGTCGAGGTCATCAGGCTGTACATTGTACTTGTTTGCAATAAGAGCGAAAATCTGATTGCCGGTATTTTCTTTTTTTTGCATATCTGAAATCTGCTTGTTTTTGGTTGACATTCTGTCCTTAAACAAAGACTGCGCTCTGTTCTGATACACATTTTTGAATTTACCTTTAATCAGCTTTTCAAACTCTTCTTCTAAGTTCTCTTCGTCGTCTGTGTCTGTGCTGTTGTTTTCGCCTTCTGCGTTGTTCTGATTCTGATTGCCGTTGTTTCCGAAAGCCTTGTTATAATCGTCGATAAGGTCGTCACCTATGCCGATTCTCTCAGCTCTCTCTCTCGTTTCGTGGCTTATGTTGTTTTCAGTGCTTGTGGCAACACCGCTCTCACCGTTTCCGTCTCCGCCGTCAGCTGCGCCTGCTGATTCGCCGTCATGCAGATTTACGATAAGATCTATAAATTTGTCGTTCATAAGAACCTCATTTCTCGCGTCTATCCGCGGTGTCTCTCTCGTCTTTCCGAGGTGTCAGGTCTTAATGCAGTCCCACTACTGCGACCTTATATTTTAATTATATCAACCTTAATTTTTCAAAAAAAGTTAAAAGTCTTGTTGATTTTAAACTTTATTTCGGGTTGCCGTCATCATAGTTAAGCTCTATTTCATCGGGGAAATTTTTGGCATAGAGTTCAAGCCCCGTCCATAGTGCTTTAATGCCGTGTCGGACTTCGACATCTGAACCGATGATATAAAACTCTGATTCCGTGTGACCGTTTTCATAGGTTTCATTGACTATCGTCACATTGTTTTCGTCCTGCATTTCTCTGACATACTGCAAAAATGCAGAGCATAAAGCACTCACGGCAACACACACATCATGTGAGCCGTGTCCTTTGCTTCCGAAATATATCAGATTTCCGCAGTCAATCAATGTTACTTCAATCACATTGTTGCCTCGCTTTCTGTCTGTGGCGGTGTCTGCTGTGCGGTCTGTGCGTTTTCACTCGGCATAGCATTCTGCACATCTGCCGCTGTTCTGCTTGCGTTCATTGCCTCAAGCATCTGCACCTTGTTTGAAAGCTCCTGCACCGCCTGTGACAAGGTCTGATTCTGCTTGATTTTTTCAATCAGTTTTTCTTTGCCCTCAAAGGTCATGCCGTCAAGCATTACAAGCGTGGCATCAGCCGCCTGCGGATTGAATGCACCCATTTGAAATAAATTCATCATCATTTCATTCTGTGCGGCAGTCGCAAACGGGCTTGCCTTTTGAGCCTTTACATCAATGTCGAAAATCGGTAAACGCTCCAGTATGTTGCCGTCCTCGTCGGTATAATTTACCGTCTGACCGTCTGTGTCCGTATATGTCAACGGCTGTTTCCGAAGGTCTGTATTGTCAAACTCCTCATATGTAGTCTGATTGTTTTCACCCGTGATTCTGAAAATTCTCGGCAAGTTATAAAACTGCCTCATCAGTTCAATTTCAAGTTGTGCAAGCTCCGTCATTGCTTCCTGTGCAAGTTTATTCGAGTCTCTGCTTACTTTACCGCCTGCCTCTTGTAATGCTGCAATTGCCGAACCGCTTGTAACACCTGCGGCACTCGCTCCGTTGCTTGCGTCATTTGTAGCAGAGGTTTCTTTGATTTCATTCGACAATCTGTCGTACAAGCTCCATGCGCCCGAGGCAAGTTCCTTGGATTCAACGGGGGCAATGTTGCCCTGCAACTGTCCGTTGACCTCAATTACCGTTTTGTCAAGGTCGGTCATATCGTCATTGTTCACGCCGACACCTGTATTAGCGTACACTCTCGGCTGTGAATTTACTTTGATGTTCACAAGCATATCGTGTTTGAGTTCGTCAAGCTGATTCTGTGGTGCTCTGACTACATCCATAAAGCCAAAACCCACGGGAGTATCTCGCAGGCGAAACATCGGCTCAAGCACAAACGGATATTTTCCGTGGTCATAAATAGGCTTACCCTCATTTTCCGAAGAGTAGAGAATGTGTTCACCGACGAATTTACAGAGGTGCAGTTCGCCGCTTTTCTTGTAGTACCAGTCAAGCAAGATTATTTTATCATTCGACTTATTACTGTTGTCATAAGTCTCATGCTCAACCAGTCCGAGAGAGGCAGTCGAAACGCTTTCAAGCTCGGGATATACCTTTCTGATTCCTTCTTCGTCAAAATATCGGGCAAAGAATACATTCGCACTGTCCTGTATGTTCTCAATATGCGGCTCCCAAAAAAGATTCAAAATGTCAACTCGGCTGATAGCAATGTCACCCAGTCCGTTTTCTGCGGTCTTGTCCCACAATACTGCGTAACAACCGCAACCGCCTACGAACTTATCAAGCTGTTCATCAGAGTAGGTCCTTATAAATCCGTTGCGTTTGTGTATGCAAGGAATAACGCTGTTGAGTGTCTTTGCAGCCTGTTCATCGTCCTGTGCTCGAGGCAGACAAATGATTTCGGGGTAGTTATCCATAGCGTCAGCATGCTTGTTCATTATGACATTGAGTGCCTGAGCTCCTTTGCGTTTCGGTACAAGCACCTTTCGAGGCCTGTCGTTATCGTCAGTTTTAATCTGCGGTGCAGTCGCCTCTGTGTAAAGCAAATTATATTCCCTAAATGCCTGTTTAAATCTTTCATCATACGGCTTTTTGCTGTTCTGATACTTCCTGAAAGTCTGCATAGCCTCATGTATTTCGTCAAGTCCAATCGGCTTGCCGCTGCTCTCGTTCTCTTTTTCTGCCTGTTCGGCTGATTTCGGTTCTTCATCTGTCTTATTGCCTGTACCATAAACATTGCTCAACTTTGATTTCTCCGAGGTCAGAGCGGGATATGTGCTTTTAATCGGCATAATCATTCCGTTTTCGTCTCGTTTTACTTTGCTCATTTTGGTTTTATCTCCTATCTGTAATATCGTGTCTGACTTATATTCAATGGATCAAATGTTCTTGCATTTCTCAGCACAACTTCTTTCGGGGTAATTATCGAGGTCATAAAGCCGTATCGCTGTTCGTCATAAATATGATCTTCGCCCTCGGTGTCAATATCTTCGATGTCAATCTGTGAATATACGAGGTTCGGAATTGTTCTGATGAAATTTGTGCAGGTATTAAAACACTGAAACATCGGATAGCCTTCCTCATCAAAGGCAAGCCTTGAATGAAACTGCATTTTTCCGGCAATTCTCGCATTGTCGCCCTTGTTCCAAAAAACGCCCAACTGTGCATGCGTTGCGGCCTGACTCTTGCCGCTGCCCTGTTCAGCAAAAATTGCAGGGTCGGCAACTCCGTATATCTGACGGCCTTTAATCTGTGGGTCATTATTTTCAATTGCAAGGATTTCCTGTGCCACCTTTTCAATCGGCCAGCGTACACCTGTATTCGGCTGATTCTTCTTGCAGCCGTATAATTCTCTGATTCGGTAAAATCTGCCGTCTTGGTCAACGGCAGTCCAACCGACTGAAAACGGTCTTGTATAGCCCCAGTCATATGAGCGGATAATTCGCCAACTTTGCGGAATTTTGAACGGTTCAATAACATGAGTCCACCGTCTGTCCTTGTAATGCTCTCTATTGTCAATCCACTCAGTAAACACCTGTCCCTCAAAACTATCCCACGAGCCGTAGAGCAAGGCATTACGCTCCGCCTCGGGCAACTGTGCAAGTCGCTTGACATAATCGGGGTCATTATTCATCAGAGCGTTGTTATCAAACACGCTTGCCGTAATAAAGACTTTACTGCTCCAATAGTTTTTGGTACTGCCGTCAGGCATAATTACTTTGTCACTGAGCCATATAGTTTCGCCCGGTGTGCCGGCAGTCACAAAATACTGCTTAACCCAGCCGTGGCCAACACCGCCGGGGTTGGCAGTTGAGCGCATATACACCTTTGTTGCCTTGCAATTGCCACGATTTCGGGATTTTAAGTAGCTGTACTCATCAAATGTAAACTGCGTTAATTCGTCAAAGCCGATAAAATCGTACTGCTGTCCTTGGTATTTGTACTTTTCATTCGTGCGAAATAAAGAGCCGAGCTTAATTTGTGCATCGCTTGAAAAGGTCCACACTCTTGTTGTTGCATTGTACCTTGCCCCTCTGTCAATCGACGGATAAATCGCCCTTGTCTGGTCAATAATTCGTGCGAGGTCAGGCACAGCCCTACGCAGTATAAGCCCTCTGTACTCAGGTATATTCACCTGTCGAGCCGCCTCTACCACAAGATAATCGGTCTTACCTCCGCCGGCAGCACCGCCGTATAACATCTCATCTTCGCCACGGCTCAACGCAATTTTCTGCTTTGGCTGAGGAGTCCATATGACTTTCTTACTCAACGCTTTCACCGTCCTGCTCGTCATCTTCGGGAGGCTGCATAACTTCCTGCATCGGGATTTCGATAATGCCGAGAGCGTTCTCTTCGTCCTGCTCTGTCGTATAATCTGCGAGTATGTCACGAACGTTGAGTAGACTTTTAGAAATTTCCGCTGCTCGCTTTGTGTTTACAAGCGTCTTGCGTTTAGCATAATCGTAGCTGTATTCCTCTTCCGCTGTGGCGGTTTTCTCATCTTCGCTTTTTTCGGCTTTAACCGTTACTTTCTTCTTGACGAGCTCCTCGTCCTTGTCAAGCTCATTAACGGCTCTGTTCAGCTTTGTTATGAGCTTAGAGGCAACAGACACAACCCTGTCAATCTCTCTGACGGTTTTCTTCACTTTCTCAGTGTTGATTTTCTCGGCTATTTTGTTTGCCGTTTCACTCTGATTCTGCCGTCTCAGCTCCTGCCAGCGTTCTTTTCCCGACCTTTTTCGTATGGCATACACGCTCACTCCGTGCTTTTCGGCAAGTTTTGAAGCGGACATTGTGCCGCTGATATATTCAGCTTTAATTTGCACCCAGTCAATTGCTTTTTGCTCATTTACTCCGTTTTCGGGTTTCGACACTCCGTTTTTCGGCTCATTCGCTCCGCTTCCCTGTCCTGTCACTTTAACTTTTCCGCTCATCAGCTCACCGCCTTTTTGTACATGTTTCGTGTTTTAATTTTAGCTTTTTTCTTTCGTGCAAAAAAGTTAAAACCTTAACACCAAATTTGTACACTTTTTTCCGAGGGTAATATTGGTATGAAAAACACGGTTTCACCGAAAGGCAAAACCGTGACGAAAGTGAAATTTTTGAATTGATTTAAAATTTTCGCATATTATGTTTTTAAAAGATTGATATTTTACAAATCTTTGCTGATCGTCTGAGCAAGCGGACAGCCTCGCCAACAATAGCTACCGCAAAAATCGTTGAAGTGATTTTCTTTGTCCTGCGGTGAATCAAAAAACAGCGTTGTACTCTTGCTCTTGTACACCGCCCCGAAACAGCAGATCTTACTTTGACTGTCATACGAGTAAAATGGACATTTAGCTTTGTTTTCTTTCAATTTTACCTCTCCTTTGATTTATTATCTATTCCGCTGCATACTTCATTTTTGTGCAACCCCAAAAGGCCGTACATCGCACGGCCTGAATTTACCATTATTTACCATTTCCGCCTCTGCGTAATCGGCAAAAAACAAAAATACCATTTTGCACCACCAATATCCGAGTAGTTCATTGAGTAATCGTCCTCAATGAGATAATGACCTTCGGGCGCTTCAATCATTTCTCCACGCTCTAAGGCTCTTATCTCTCTTCTTTTTGCCTTTCTTGTGACTGATTCGGGCTTTGTAAGATTTCGACTTGTCATCATCCTCTTTTGGGCAGCATCAACCTCTTCTTTACCGGTCAAATCTTTGGTTATGTACTCAGCTAACTTTTTGAAATTCTCGTTCTTATATAGCGGAGTAAAGTTCTGACCGTTTTCATATGGCCATTGTTCAGACAGCAGTTCCCTGTCCTCTTTGCTGACTATGATGTGGATATGCCAGTTCTTACCAGACTTACCGCACTCAATAAACGCTATGTACTTCAATCTGCCTTTGCCCTGCTTTTTCAGACGGTAATTGATTCGGTCAAGCCATTTACCTACCTCTTTGCGGAACTCTTCTTCTGTTTCATATGTTCCGTACGGAGCAGAAAATCTACAAAAGAAATCACCGCTCCCAAAGTTTGCATTTATGAGCCTCTGCATATGCTTGACTGCACGGAGCTTGTTTGCTTTTCTCATCTTGGCCGAGCTTAAAGAATTATTTGATTTTCGTCCGCCATAGTTTTTTCCGATTTTTCTGATTGACTGGTAATACTCAACCTCAATCATATCTCCGCTTTTTATTGTTCGTTTATAAGTGTACATAGCATAACCTTTTATTATAGTATATTTTTCCTGTTTTCCATGCTTAAATAATCATTTGAGCAGGATAGGAAAGGAGCATTTCAGCTCCCTCAATTATGACTGATTATTATTCTGTTTTAGAATATTGATGTTGATAGATATAACTAAGCAGTAGCCCAACCTGACCCCTTGAGCTACTGCTTTTGCAAACCTTGCCACTGCAATTGTGTGTTCTTATTTTATTGCAATATGTTGAGCCGTTGCCTCGGCTTTTTTTGTAACAGCTAAAATCAAAAAAAGAAGTCATTGTTTTTTGATTTTAGTTTTTGAATATGAAAACTGTGAATTTTGTTTGATTTCTTGATTTTAAAATTGGATTTCGCATGTAGCAAGGGAGTTGCCTTGATTATTTTTCTGCCGGATCTGACTCTCTTACCGTGTCAGCCGTCTCATCGGGCTGAGATTCAGCCTTCTTAATAGGCTCATACACCGAGAGCTTACCTGCCATAAGAGCGTTGACCTCAGCCAGCTTTGTGATGTTTTCATTCAGCACTCTGTTGTACTTCATTTCTTCCTCTCTTGTACACAAAAGATTTCCGATGTTGTCCTCGAGCATCTGATTTTCTGCTCTTAATCTTCTGTTTTCTTCCCTGAGCTTTTTGCAGCCTCTTTCAGCATTGAGTAATTTAAGCTGAAGATAATCAACCTGCATAAGTACCGTCGCAAAACGCTCGTGTGCGGATTCTTTTAAGTTTTCAATCTGAGCGTTTAAAAATTCTTTATCTGCTCTTCTCATATGTATAGTCACCTTTCATTTTTAATAAAACAGCTGCAAGGATAATCCCTGCTTCTGCTTGCGCAAAACTTGTACCCTCGGCATTCCCTACAAGAGCAGCAGTTCAATGTCTCTTTCGTTTCGGTACTTACTTTTGATTTTTCCCATGCCGACGAGTGCTGTATATTCGCCGTAGCTGTATGATGTTCCGTGTTCTTCATTGTATTTCATTAACTCCTCGCAAATAAGGTCAATGTTATCCTTCTTCCTCTTTGTCCTCGGCTTCGGGTTCAGATTCGGATTCACAGTCTTCTCCCAATGTAGCTTTCTCGCTGTTGATGGCTGCTCTGATAACTGCCTTGAGCTTTGCTTTTTCTTCTTCGCTAATTTTGATTTCTTGGTCATATCCATATTTCCTTTCGTATTTTCTTCCGTCTGCAAAGCCGTTCGTATAGCTCTTATTGCAACGCTTATTAGTGATGTCCCAGTTTTGATTGATTGTTCGACCTTGCTTTTGATTCTCTTTCAAAAGGCGGTCGTTTTCTTCCTTCTCAACTTTATAAAGGTCACGATAAAAGTTAATGTTTTCCCTCATCCAAATAAGCGTTAAAATAAACGCTACTATAAGGATTAAAAACACAATAAGCATTGTTGTTCCTGCTGACATTATTTTTACACCTCTTTACTTATAAAATCCGTGGCACGATATAGCGTCACGTAATCCCCCTCAAGGTCATCATCGTAATACTGTGCAGTCTCATCGCTCATCGCTTTAATTATCACGGCGTAGTAATCTTCTTCCCATTCTTTCGCCGCTTCAATTATTTCGTCGAGCGTAAACTTGCCTTTAGCTTTTTTAATCTTCAAATGCCAGCGCCCCTCGGCATCATATCCGCTTTCAACTGTTGTCCCTTTTTTCATTATTTTCACTCTCCTTTAAAAATCCGTCTTTTGTAAAAGTGCGTCCACATCTGCCACATTTTACACATACAGCTCCATAACTATCTGAGTTTATACAGTCATCACTTACTTGATAATCAACAAGCAATTTTTTTACATTACTGTTTTTTCTTAATTTTTCAAGTTCTTTTTCTTGACGAGAGAGTTTTTCAAACTCAAAATCTATTATCTTCATATCCGTTTTGCACCGCAGTAGGGGCAGTAATTGTATGTTGATAATACAGCTTCTTTACAATGCGGACACGAGCTGTCAAGGCAAATCACCTTTGTACTGTTGGCATCTCTTGTTACACACATCGTATGATTACCGTCATCTAAGATAATGCGTTTGACTGCTTCGGCTTTTTTTTGAGAGTTAAAATATATCGTATTAAAACTCATATCCTCGAACAGTATATTTAACGCATACTCACCGCATACCTCACGAATTTTTAATTTATTATCCATTTTCTTTTCACCTCATTTCAGCAGTTCGTCTGTCGTAACATTAAATAGATTTGAAATATCTATTATAGTTTTAATATCAGGCTCAAATTTTCCTTGCTCATAGTAAGATATACTTGTTCTGCTCAAGCAGAGCTTTTCGCCCAGTTCATCTTGCGTTAATTTATGTTTAAGTCTTAACGCTTTTAATTTGTCGGGGAATGCCATTATTTTTCACCTCTTAAAAATCATCTCAGACATCTGCACCTGCCTGAGATATTTGTAAAATGGTAATATTCAGAAAAGTAGGTATAGGTATAAAATGAGATATATATAATCTCGCTGTGCAGAGCGTGATTAACTTATTTAGTTTGTTTCACCGGCGGTCAAAATCGGATGTGTGCCGTCACGGAGCTGAATCTCTTCGTCACTCATCACATAGCCGAGCTTGACGAGTAGATTATAAAATCTGTTAAGTTCGGGATTGATTTTTCGGGTAATTGTTTTATCTGCATAGTCAACTAAAATGTAACTGCTGTTGTCTCGCCAGTTCTTAAAAAAGGCATATGCCGCTGACATTAACATTTTGCCGGTGTCTTTTATGCAATCATCAAGGTTTATGCATTCGTTGTTGTCATCATATTTAAGGCCGCTTAAAGCGCAAAAAGAAATTTCGTTGTATTCTTTCCGTTCAGACATCGAATACAATATGTAATTGATTAATGCTTGTTTTTGGGCGTCATCGTTAAAGTTGCCCTCTCGCATAAATTCTTCTCTGAGAGCCTTGCAACGCTCGTTGATTTCGCCAACCTGAGAATTGATTTCATCAAATTTTTGATTTTTTGCAATTCTTTTTTCTTCTTTTGCATTAAGCTCTTCGATTTTCTCTTTTGTCCTTTTGATATAGATATGTATTCTACCGCCATATGCCGGGCAGAAATACCTCTTTCTGCCGTCATCAAATGTTTTGCCGATTAAATCTTCAAGTTGGAATATTCCTGTGTATTCGCAGTTTTCGGGAATATCATTAAAACCTTCGCATTGTGTCATACCGTTATCGAGGCAGATTTTTTCAAGCGCTGCTCTTTTCTCGTCAGCTTCCTGCTTTTGCACAGCAGAATACAAAAGATTGTCAAAATTATTCGTTCCGATTGATTTAAGCAATTCATTCCTTACATCAATATTCTTAATCTGATTCAATCGGTCATAGTCTGCAAGCGTAGGCTGTCGGATCTGACTTTCCTTGAATGCCTCTTCGTCAAGCTCACAGAGCTTTACTCTCCGCCTTATTTTGCTCTCCGAAAAGCCTGTCTTTTCGGCAACCTCTGCGACCGTATCACCGAGGTCGAGCAACAGCTGACAGCCCTTTGCTTCTTCATATACGGTTAAGTCGGACCGCTGCATATTCTCGGTGAGCATCGTTGACAGCTGTTCTTTCTCTGTCATCTCGACAACAGCGCACGGCAGTTCAGTTAATCCTGCCTGCTTTGCCGCTGCTAATCTTCTGTGTCCGATAATCACAGTAAACTCCGTCCAATCGTCATTCATCGGCACCACCGTGAGGTTTTGAAGGATTCCACTTGCCTTAATGCTTTCGGCAAGCTCATCAATGTCCCCGAGAACCTTACGAGGGTTGTCGGGGTGCGGATGAAGTTTGTCAATTGCAATCGTAGTCAATGTCGGTTTTCTTTCCATTACTTTTCACTCTCTTTCTTTTCGGCAATAACATGCAAGCCTTTGAAACAATCATCACATAGATGTATTTTAATTTTGCTCTTGCATTCAACAGGAATTGCAATCCCGCTAAAGTAATCAGTATCAACCCCTAAATAGAATTCCTTCATTTTAACTGTGTACGGATCTGAGATAACTTTGTTACAACAATCGCACTGATAAACTCTCATCGCTCTTCACCGCCCTCAATAGGCTGATTCCAGCATTTTACGCAGTTATGGTCTATTCTGCAATCATCTATGCTCATAAGCCCTAAACGAGAAGGACAAAAATTTGGTGTTCCGTTATCGCGAAGCGGAGCGTTCGGATAATGTTTCAGGTATTCCGTAAGAAATGTCTTTGGCGGATGTTCATCGCTCCACCTCTGTACAGCCTTAACCGCCTTTTCGGGATAATACATTTCGAAGTCTGGACACGATAAACCTTCACCGTTGTTATTACTACACAAAGGACAATTGCCACACTTAATTTCACACAGTCCGTTCTTTGTTCTTTTCGTCATCTTCAACTTTTCGTTGAAGTAGTTTGTAGTTTTCGTACAATCAATCATTGGTTTCATTCTCCTTACAATCAAATAGCCGATACTCCGACACACTCAAAGCCCTGTGTCAGATTTTCTGATTTGAGCCTTTCATTTTCGGCTCTGAGTTCGTTGTTCTCTGCTTTGAGTCGGTCAATAATATCAAGCTGTACATTTGTGATTTCATCGGCAATTACATTTCGGTTATTGAGGTGCTTAATAGCAATTTCATTTTTTTTCGACTCTCTCTTGATTTCGCTTTTGCTCTTCCAGTTTTTGAAAATCATTTTTATTTGTCTCCTTTACAACTTTTTTCCCTGTTCTCACACCGTAATGTTTCTTCATTGATTCAAGCTCGCCTTTCGCATTGCCGTCTTTAACCGGCAGCTGCTGTCTTGCCTTTGTGGGGTAATCATCGCCTGTCAACTGTTCCCACATCTCTCTGCGGTTGTCTTTAAGGCAAGTGTTGAGATATGAAATAACCGTCTGTTCAAACGGCACCTTACTGCCGAACCTGTCAATAAGCTCATCGACAATCTTATTCATATGCCGTCTTGCGTAATCTTTAGGCTTTTTGTATGCTCTGACCGAGTTCCACAGCTTGATATGTACATTCTCATGTGTCAGCTCATCAATTGCCTTTGCTTGCAACTCGCACAGCTTAACGAGGTCAACCTCATCTTTGCCGTATTCCTTGCAGACTTTCGAAAGCGTTACACTTGCATTCCTTACTGAGTCAATCTGCTGTTCCTGTTGTACCAGCAAATGTTCTGTCTTGAGCTTTAGTTCTCGATATTCCTGAAAGAATTTTAATTTATATGCGGCAGTGTATTTTTCACTGAGCAAACCAACCTTGCACATAGAATAGGCATTAGCAAGTTCCAGTACTAATAACCTATCAAATAGCTTCAATGATACAACTTCAAGATGATTGACCTCTCCGTCAATCCACCTTTTCGCCATGTCATTGAGTTCGTCAAGTGCTTTGTCATTCATTCATCACACACCACCCTTACCTTGAAAAGGTTCTGAATAGGTATGCCAAATTTGTTGGCAAGCCTCGACAGCTCTTCCACCGTAAAAGTACCCGGATCTTTAATTCTTTTCCTGTAGGTGCCCTCAGAGCAATGTGCCACAAGAGCCTGTCCTTCACGGTCAATACTTCTGATTTCTGCCTCATACTGTATATTGGCAATCAACTGCCTTTTCATTTGGTCCTCTGGCTTAGCTAATTTTCTCGGCATTCTTCTCACCCTTTCGTTATTTAGTCCTGTAATCTGATATCGACTTTTGCTAGTCGCTTTCATAAACTTCCGAAAAAATTTCACTCAGATGATATGCAGGCATCAGATTTATTCTGTTTGGACAATTCTCTTCTGGATCTGCAACACCTTCTTCAATTTCGAGCAAGACTTTTTCTGCGCCGTCCTTTTTAAGTTCGTTAAGCTGATTGATTAGGTCATCAATCCTTACTGTAATTCGGTTCATTTTCTCTCCTCAAGCACACAGCGAAAATCCTTATCTGCATCAAGGTCAATATTAGCTAAGCTCATATTTGCGGTACACATAATATTAAGAGATTTTTCAGGATTATCCCTATAAAATTTCTGAATCCAATATTTTTCCCGTTCCAGTATATTACAACCAAGAGGAACAATTTCAATGACCTCAAATTGATAATCTGTGATATTCTCTATTGGGAATCTTTCGGTTTTGAGATGTTGCCCCCAGCGAAAAACAGGAGCATACATTGTTTGTCCTATGTAAAATTCACCAGTTGATTTTTTGGATATTTTATATATGTATCCTGATACTTTCTCCGAAAACATATCTTTGGTGATATAAAATTCTTCATCATCGTTAGGTCTTATCTTGTTACGTTCTCTGCTCTCATATACTTGCTTACACTTATGGGAACAAAAGCGTTTTTCAGCATAATCTTCAATTCCGTAAAAATAGTTTCTAACTTCATAATTAGAAAAATGTATCGGTTTTCCATAGTATGTTTCAACGGTCGCACCACAACAGTCGCAAGTAAAAGTTACCTTATTAAAGTATTTTTCGGTTGAATAGCAATGCTCACCAATAATCACGCAGTACAAATCACCAGGACGAAGTTTTCTGGAGTAGCGAAATGAAATACCATTTCCATATTCGTCTTTTATGATTTTTTTGAACTCTTCTCGACTTTCACAAATAAGGCAATCCATAACAAGTTCATTGTTTTGAGATTTACTTATTGATGAGTAAAGGTCAAATTCAAAATCTTTCTCTGCATTTTCCTTGGCTGTTTTTTCATCTGCGACTTCATAAATTCGATAAACAATTTCTACCAATAACTCTCACCCCCTTGCAGTTATTTCCCTGTAATGTGGTATCGGGTTTGACCGTTATGTTATAATCAAACCGAAAGGTGGTTTAATTATGGTAGTTTATCAATTTGACAAACCGACAGAAACAATATTCAGATATGTATGCGAAAATCCTAAAGCAAACCTCATAATGCTTGAATGTCTGCATAATGATTATTACAATCCTAAAAAGTCAAAAGCTAACGATAATCCTAAACTCTATGGTGACTATGCTAAATCCTGTACAGACTATCTCGTTGACTGCGGATTGATTTTTTCAAAAAAAGAAGGTATCTACACATTCTTTTTTCCGTCTGCCAAAGGTATTGCATACGCAAAGTTCAGAAGAAGAAATTGGATTTTACAATATTTGCCTTACTTTATATCTTCTGTGTCCTTTGTTATGTCTGTTATAACTTTTATTCTGTCTGTTCTTGCATTGATTAAATAATCCGATTCAGCCTTCCGTTTTCGGGAGGCTATTCTTTTGGGTCATACTCAAAGACATAAATCATTCTGCCGTTATCTCTTTTGATATTCTCTTCAAAGTCTGCCACAAACTTTTTAAACATTATGATAAAGGCATGTGCTTCTTCGGGACCTTCAAAATTTCCAATCAGTAATCTCATGCGTCCGTTTGTGTATAAGTGTTCAGGATATTTTTTCTCTGCTTTTTCGGTATAGTCAAGCGAACACAAAACATCCCACGTGGCTGTCTTGGCAATGTTGTATATCTTCTTACGCTTACGCTTTTTAAACTTAAACATTCTTCTCACCCCCTTGCAGTTATTTTCCTGTAATGTGGTATCGGTTCTTATGCGGTTTTCTGACAATAAAACAGTTGTGGGTTAATCTCTAAATCAAGTAAAGCACAAAGAGTAATCATTTCATCAGCTAACATATTACTCTTACCTGATAAGATTCTAGATAACCTGTCCTGTGTTATGTTCATCTTCTCAGCAATGTACTTCTGCTTAATTCCTAACTCGTAAATTCGTTCGTTAAAAATGTCGAGAATGTTATGTCTTATCATTTATGTCACCGCCTTTCTTAATTTCTAAGATTGTAACTATAATATACTCTTAACTTTTAAGATTGTCAAGCATTTTTTAAAATAATTTTCTTAGAAATTAAGATTTGTGTCTTGACAATCTCGACATCTGAAAATATAATATATTTGTAATGATAATTCAGATAAGGAGATAAACCAATGTCAAGAGAATATATTGCCTCAGTCTTAAAAAGATTGAGAGCGGAACAAGGTATGACCGCTGATGAAGTCGGTGAAATCATTGGAAAGAGTGGAAAGACCGTGAGCGGTTGGGAAAATGCCAGAAGTCAACCTGATGCCGATTTACTTCTAAAGTTGTGTGAAATCTATAAGGTTGAAAATATCTTAGATACATTTTCCGAAATTAAGAGGAATGTCAAACCAATAGAAAGCAAAGATGATACACAAAAGCTATTGCATAATTACCATTTGCTTAATGATAGTGGAAAAGAAAAATTGCTTGAATATTCAGATGATTTGATTTGTAGCGGTAATTACAATAAAGTTTACAAAATAAAAACCGCCGCCCGAGACGGAAGTTATAAGGAAACAACCGTGACAGACGACGATCTGCAAAAACTTATGGATTTACCTGATGTTGATGATTTAAAATAAATTCTTGAAATTGATTGAAAACTTCCCGTTCAAGCGGAGCAACTAAAAACTTGTTCCGCTTGTAAAGCTCCTTCATTCGTTGCCAGCGGTACTCCGCTGCAGTTGGACTTATATCGCATAGCTGAGATATTTCATCAGCACTTTGGACCTTTAATCCCCACAACACACAAGCCGGTGCAAGTAGCCTGCTTGCGAAAACATTCGCTTCCTGCTCAATTGGGTTGTCAGTTGGAGAAATTTCTCTGTTTATCAGTTCATACTTTCCGACATGACCGAGTAGTATATGCCCGAGCTCGTGAGCTACGGTAAAGCGTTTCCGCTGTCGGTTGCAGTCTGGCCGTACAAGTATGATAGCCTGATTGTTAATGACGGTGCATTTACCGTCATTGCCTTGCTCCAACTTATCATAATACTTAACAGCGATGCCAAGCTTGTGACACAGCTCAACGATATTCACGGGCAGTTCTCGTACATTTCCTTTCAGGAGGATTTTCCACGACATATTTCGGGACTTCTGATACTTTTTGTAATCCATAATTAAATCACCTCGTAAATATTATGGATTGCAAAAACAAATATATAAAGAAAACCGTCTGTTGTTCGTACCAACAGACGGCTTATAAAAAATAGGGATGAGAGATAAATTAAATATCCTCAATGTTATTTTATATCAATTGACATATATTTGTCAATAAAATGAGGATGTTTATGGACAAAGAATTATTTTTACCCTTAGCTTTTTTAGGTGTCGTGCTACTTATTATAGTTATAATTTTAGTGAAGGTATTGGCAACTAAAATTAAAAACACATATATTAGAAGAAAATACAAACTTTCTAATGAACAAATATATGGTCAAGACAAAGCTACTGAAAAATTGATTGCTCTTCAAAATTCAGTTGACGAATTGTATAAAAAAATAGATAAGCGATATGAGCAGTTTTTGCCAAATCTTTATGATGTAAATTCATTAAGTGAGACCAATATTAAACTTTTAAAGATTGAAAAAAGCAATAAATATCTCAGTTCTCGCTTGGACGATAAGACCAATTTAGAGTATGAAAAATTGAAAAGAAAGTATGCTCAGGTTGATGAACTAATAAAATCTATCAATCCATCCGGAAACCGTGCCAGCAAAATACTATCAGACATTATAAGCGATGCTGACTATATTAAACAAATTATACTACTAAAAAATAAAATTTCCTTTTTGGAATCTGCACAATCAAATTTGACAGCAATTCCGTATATGACCAAAATAGTAGCTGATTATGAAACTTACGGACTTGAACATTTAGCTAAAGAACTTGACTGGGGATATAATCAACAACGGATGAAAAAAGTTAAATCCATTCGTGATATTCGTCACGACGCAAAAGCTATGGTTGAAAAAAATAAAGAAGCGTTATACCAATTATCGTACCTACTCAATCTATTTCCCTCGTTACAAGATGTTATTGAAACGGATTATAATGATTTGCCGATTATAGATGTCAATGAATTACCCGATTATGATCCAACTCGTGACTATTTATCTAAAGAAGAATATAACAGTTTATCTACCGTGGAAAGAAATCAATTGGCTTTAGACCGTTATAAAGCATCTCATAAAAAATCAAAATGGCAAATTGGTCGTGATTATGAATTGTATATTGGATATAGATATTCACAGTCAGGATACTCTGTTGATTATTTCGGTTCATATATGGGATTAGAGGATTTAGGTCGTGATTTGATATGTAAAAAAGGTAATAAAGTTTTGATAGTTCAATGTAAATATTGGAGTTCAAAAAAAGAAATACATGAAAAACATATAACTCAACTATATGGTACTATGGCAAGTTATTGCATTGAGCACAATTGTCCTAAAGAAAATGTTAAGGGAGTTTTAATAACAAATATTCAACTATCTCCTATGGCTAAGAAAATGGCAAAATACTTAGGTATAAAATTCAGAGAAAATATTGAAGTTGATGATTACCCATGTATAAAATGTAATATTGGTCGTGATATGTATGGTGAAACAAAAATATATCATTTGCCTTTCGACCAACAATATGATTCTACTAAAATCAGCAAGAAAGGGGAATTCTACGCAATGACGGTGGCTGAAGCAGAAGAAGCAGGATTTAGACGAGCCTTTAAATGGTTTGGTAATTAAAAAATCCCCGTACTGCTGGAACAGTACGAGGAAAATTGAAAGGGCGTCGGCATTTTTACTTGCTGGAACAAGAGCCGATACCACATTACAGGAGATGATATTATGGCAAAAGCCAAAAAACTGAAATCGGGCAACTGGCGTGTTTTAGTTCCAGATTTCAAAGACGAAAAAGGTAAATGGCACTACAAGTCATTTACCGCCAAAACGAAAAAAGAAGCCGAGTATATGGCAATGGAGTCCAGCCACAACAGAAAGAGAAGTTCGGCAAGCTATGACGACCTCACGCTTAAAGAGGCATACGAAAGATACATAGGCATCAAGAAAGGTGTTTCAAGTCCGTCAACAATTAGGGGGTATGAGCAATACCAAAATAAATATTTGCAATTGCTTATGCCGATGAAGCTGAGGAACATCACCGCCGAACTTGTTCAAGCTTCCGTAAGCGAACTTGCAGTTACACATTCTCCTAAGAGTGTTAGAAATATATACGGATTGTTTCACTCCGTAATGAGTGTGTATTATCGTCAATTGGATTTATCCAAAATCAGACTTCCGCAAAAACAAAAAGTTGAAGTTGCCGTGCCGACAACAGAACAAATCAACACATTGCTTGACTTCTGCGATGATTATGTTAGAGTTCCCGTGTTGCTCGCAAGTCACGGATCTTTACGCCGTTCTGAGATATCTGCCCTATCTCCTGACGATTTTACAGACTTCGGTGTTATAATCAACAAGTCACTTGTTCAGGATTCGGGCAAAAACTGGATTTTGAAAAAAACTCCAAAGAGCTTTGCCGGCAACCGTGTTGTCCCACTTGATAGAGAACTGATACAAGAATGTCTTAAATGGAATCACTTCGGTATCAATCCGGGCATCATTGACGACCATTTCAAAAAGTGCCGAAAGAATTCCGAATTACCGTATTTCAAATTTCATTCATTGCGCCATTATTTTGCTTCCGAACTGCACGCTCAAGGAATCCCCGACAAATACATAGCCGAGATAGGCGGTTGGGAAAATGTTGAAACTCTCCAACGAATTTACCAGCACACTCTCAAAGACCACGCAGATGAACTCACAAAGAAAATTTTAAATGTTTTCGCCTACTCAAATTCCAAAAATAAATCCGACCGCAATTCAAAATCAGAAAAGCAAGCGTAATTTATTTCGTGTTGGATTTCGTGTTGGATTTTAAATCAAAAAATCAATTTTTAACACAAAAAATCAAGTTTTAACGCAAAAAATGTTTTTTTAAAAACCAGCAAATAAGCCGATAAATACTGAATAAGGCTTGTTTGCTGGCTTTTTTGTTTGGCTGAGCCGGCGGGATTCGAACCCACGGGTGACGGAGTCAAAGTCCGTTGCCTTACCGCTTGGCGACGGCTCAGTATATATTCTACTTTTATTGATTATTAAAAAAACAAGCCGCCAAAGAATTTCTTCAGCGGCTGTTGGTGACCCATCGGAGATTCGAACTCCGGACACCTTGATTAAAAGTCAAGTGCTCTGCCAACTGAGCTAATGAGTCAAATGGGGTGGAATGCCGGATTCGAACCGGCGGTCTCCAGTGCCACAAACTGGCGCGTTAACCAACTACGCTAATCCCACCATAAGTGGCGCGCCAAAAGGGACTCGAACCCCTGACCTACTGCTTAGAAGGCAGTTGCTCTATCCAGCTGAGCTATTGGCGCATCAGTTGCTGACCTCAGTCAGCCTTTATATTATACCCATATACGGCATATTTGTCAACACTTTTTTGAATTTTTTTCATATTTAATTTTTAAAAAGTTTTTTTCGGACAAAATCCGCCAAATTACGGCTTTCCGTATTTCTGAGCAAGTGCAAGATTCCTGTAATCGGGTTCAGACGAAACCTCTCTTATAAGCTTTACAAACTTAGGAAGTTGATACCGCTGATCTTCACTAAGCAATTCAATTTCTATTGTTGCCCTGTCATTCCAGAACGGATAAACATCAAGTTCGCAGTAGGTGCTGTTGTCAACAATGCAATATCTGTCTTTACTGATGACGCCTGTAACATACTGCCTTTGAACAAGGTACGAGTCATATTGTTCTTTTGAAATATAATTTTCAATTTCAATCCGCTTAATATCCGATATTTTGATTTTTACAGTTTTGATATATACAGCCTTGTCACCCTCTCCCCTTTTGCGGATTCTGAAATATCCTTCCTCGGGAGTAGTGAGGTATGCCTGTGTAATAGGAATTCTGCGACAGGTTTTTATGCTGTTCAAAAATTCAATATCAGGATATTCAATCAAAAATTTTCTTTCAATTTCAAGTGGTTTCGGAATTCCGAGAAATGCGACAACCTCCTTGAGAAGTCTTTTCAGCTTAGTATCAAAGTCGGTCGAATTATCAATAATTCTGAGATGCGGTGTGCCTGTCCACACAGCCATAACATCTGTGTCAACTTCTCTTGCTTTTTCAAGACTTTCTTCCCTGCGGAAAATATTGGTTTCTTTTCCGTAATACTCTTCTGCACCGTCTGCGGAAGTCACAAGATGAAATACTGCGTCATAAGAATTTCGTATTACATCTTCATTCAAATTATGAATACCTGCATACTTTGCAAACTCATCTTCCGTAACATATGCTCTGCTGTCAAGCAATCCTCTGTCAAAAAGTAAAACCGCCTTTTCACAATCCATATTTTTGGCAATTTGCGTTTTTTCATTCTCCTCAGCAAGCTGAATTTCAAACAGTTCTCTGTGAAATTCATAAGAGCCGACATTTTCGGGGGTTTTACCCTCACTAAACAATCTGCTTGCAACCTCACCGATTGTAATTGTAGGAATATTAAGCTTTTTAAGCTCTTCGCTGATATATTTTAATGCGGAAGTCTTGCCGCCGCAGGGTCCTCCCGTCAATACTATTTTTACAACTTCAGCCATAAAATCACCCATGTAACTTATTAAATTAAGTATATATCCCAACAGTAATTTTTTTATTCTGTAGAAGAACATTGTTGTTTGTTTTTCCCCTTTAAAAGATAATATCGGCAAAATGAAAGTTTCTTATGCAGTAAAATTCATATTATACATTAAAAAGCGTATAAATTATCATAAAAACGGTGAAATATGCTGTTATAACATTGACAAGTTGCGTATTAAAGTGCTAAAATATGTGTATAACCAATGAGGTTTTTTCTTATATTGAAAGGAAGTATTTATGATGGAAAAGCAGAATATTGACTGGGCAAACATTGGCTTCGGTTATATGCCCATCGGTGAAAGATTTGTAGCTAATTATAAAGACGGTAAGTGGGACAACGGCAGTATGACAGCCGACACCACAATTACTATCAGCGAATGTGCAGGCGTTTTGCAGTATGCTCAGACTTGCTTTGAGGGTATGAAAGCGTACACTACCTGTGACGGCAGAATTGTTGTGTTCAGACCTGATCTTAACGGACAGAGAATGGAGGACAGCTGTAAGCGTCTTGAGATGCCTGTATTTCCAAAAGAAAAGTTTGTTGAGGCTGTTTGCAATGTTGTTAAGGCAAATGCCGATTATGTTCCTCCGTACGGCACAGGCGCAACACTTTATATTCGCCCGTATATGTTCGGCAGCGGTCCTGTAATCGGTGTTAAGCCGTCGGCAGAATATCAGTTCAGAGTATTTACTACTCCTGTAGGTCCTTACTTCAAGGGCGGTGCAAAGCCTATTACAATTAAGGTTTCAGACTTTGACAGAGCTGCTCCTCACGGCACAGGTCACATCAAGGCAGGACTTAACTATGCAATGAGCCTTCACGCTATTGTTACCGCTCATGCAGAGGGCTTTGACGAAAATATGTACCTTGACGCAGCTACAAGAACTAAGGTTGAAGAAACAGGCGGTGCTAACTTTATTTTTGTAACAAAGGACAACAAGGTTGTTACTCCAAAGTCTAACAGCATTCTCCCCTCAATTACCCGCCGCTCACTTATGTATGTTGCTGAGCATTATCTTGGTCTTGAGGTTGAAGAAAGAGAAGTTTACTTTGATGAAGTTAAGGACTTTGCAGAATGCGGTCTTTGCGGTACAGCTGCCGTAATCTCACCTGTCGGCAAAATTAACGACCACGGCAAGGAAATTTGTTTCCCGAGCGGTATGGATGAAATGGGTCCGATTACAAAGAAGCTTTACGATACACTTACAGGTATTCAGATGGGCAGAATCGAAGCTCCCGAAGGCTGGATTAAGGAAATCAAGTAATCAACTTTATACATATAACAAGACGGTCTGCGAGAACAGACCGTCTTTTATTTGCAGTTTTTAATTATGTTGTAGGCAACATCCACGGCACACTCATCTGTATTACAATGCAGTACATAAAATTTTGTATGCCGAATAAGATTATCGAGATTTGAGAGCAAAGACATTCCGTCTGACTTATTCACAAATTTGACAGTTGATTTGTAGAGCCTTTGTACAATCTCATTTGTGTCGGGAATTGTAACAAAATTATCGTCTGAGCGTTCTATGAATATTATAGCACCTATGGGAACGGTTTCGTTGTTAGCAATTCCGCTTCCGCCGTCAAACGGAGTTCCGCAGCATAGCGGGACTTCGTTTTTAATTTTCACAACAGGCTTATCGTCATTGAGAATATGAGCTTTTGAGCCGAATCTTTTCAACCACATCTTTGTATGAGTAGATTTGCCGACACCTGAATCGGCGGAAAACAAATACGCTTTTCCGTCAAAAACAAGTGCCGAGGAATGCACAAGCATAGCGCCACAGTGAATTATTTTGCGGTTAAAAATTGACGCCGTTGCAAATTCTTCGGCTTCATCAATGGTTGAACCTTCAACCATACGGCTCAACAGGGAATTTAAGTATGAGTCTGACGGTATTGCAGAAAAATCTGCACTTCTCTCCCCTTCATACAAAAACGGTTCGCACAATTTTTTTAAGTAATCAAATTTTGGTTCAATTTCAACGATAAAATCAGCTATTAAGAATTTTGGCAAAGCGTCCTCCGAAATAAAACAGACTCACAAAAAGTGAGCCTGTTTTTTTTATTGGTTAGTTTAAATGAACGATAAACTTCTGAATTTTCGTTGCGTCAACTACCGTGATGTCACCGTCGTTGATATAATCGGCAAGATATTTTTGTTCTGCCGAAAGTTCAACAATACCGGCAACATACTTCTGAATAAGAGTTGCATCTAAAATATCAATTCTGCCATCCATATTAACATCACCGACATCATAAGCAGAAATGCCCTCAAACGGAATATTGTTAGCCTTTGCATATTCCTCGGCATAAGAACCGACAATGCCTTTAATTGTAACAGCTGAAGAATTTTTAAAAGCTTTATCAGAAATTTCAGTAACAGATGCAGGAATGTAAACACTTTCAAGCTTAGGACAATTCGCAAAAGCGTAACTGCCAACTGATGTGCAGGTTTCAGGAAGTGTCACATTTTTCAGGGAAGAACATTTATAAAACATCTGATTCGGAAGTCCTGTAACCTTAGTCATAGACATATCAACGGTTTCAAGCGAAGTACAACCCTGAAAAGCACCTAAAACACATAGAGAAAGATTTTTGGAGAGCTTAACATCAGTAATATTAGTACAGTTAGAAAAAGCAAATGCACCAATTGTTTGGATTGTATCAGGCATTGAAACAGTTACCAATCCGGTTTTATCAGAAAATGTCGAAGGAGCAATTACATTGACCGTTATATCAATGAGCTGTGACGGTATCTGTAAATTTTCTTCTGTTCCCAGATAATCTGTAATTGTCAGTCCTGAATAATCGTTTTTGTAAAACTCGAAATTCTTGTCATAATAGTAGGTTTCAGCTGAAAATGAAACGCAAAACATTGACAATAGCATTGCAAAAACAAAGAGAAATGTGCAGGATTTTTTTACTATTTTTTTCATAATTTACTCCTAACAAGCAAAAGTCTAGCTCAGAAAAGTCGGCAGATGAAGAACACCTGCCGACATAACCTCTAATTAGTCGTTATCGTCCCCTCTTTGATTGACTGATTCCTCTTCTCCATCAGTCTGAAAATTACCACTCGGAGTGATTTTTAAAATTGAATCTGAAAAAGAAAATTTAACGATTTCAATTTCAGGCTCAAAATATGATTTTTTCACAAGTCTTCCTCCAAACAATTATTAATTATTATCGAGTGCCTTATTACCAACATAGCACAAATTGAAATACTGGGGATCTGAAATCTTCATTTCTTTAACTGTACCGTCATAATTCTTGATTACTACAAATGCGTAAGCACTAAAGATATAATTCTGGTTAGCTGTGTTATTAGTATACTTAAGCACTTCGTCAATTCTGTTCTTGTTAGTAAGAGTGTTATTATCGAATATAAACTTGGTGATTCGATACTGTTCATTATCGAATGTATCAAATGTATTCGACTTGTCTTTTACACTTGAATCCACAGCAAGGGCTTCAAGTTTGTCTACAACGGATTTTTCAGTATCTTCAGCTCTCTTATAAGATTTAAGAATTTCAGATGTTGTATCAACTTTATTCTTATCAAGAGCCTCTTGTACAAGGATGCTTCTGTGTGTTTCTGAAAGTGTTTTTGTGTTATTTCTAAGAACGAACACACCACACTCAACATTATAGTTAGTTGTGTTCTCCTTGAATGTTGGAATATCAGATGATGTAAAGGCTGTGAGAAGGTCAGCGTAAAGCTTATCTTTAGGATTAGCCGAATCACCGTAAATCTCACGGTTAAGAACAGGAGCGTTGATGTTAGCAGTAAGTGTAGGAGCTGTTTCATTATAAACAGGAACTATGTAGTAATCAGCCATAATTCTAAGACCAAAATTATGCTCATAGCACTTTGTTACAAGTTCTCCAGTATTCCCACCGTTTTTATCTGCTTTATAAACATCCCAGTATGAGAACCGGTTACCGTTTACGTCTGTTTCAGGAGCTGAGAGAATGAAGTTACCGTTATCATCCTTAAATAGTGAGTTATAAGGAACTACATATGGATTCTCTGCAATAACATCATCATAATATCCATTCTCATCAATTACAGGATAATATACATTACAAGTTTTGGGTGTCTGTGTGGCAATTACAGTTGCCTGTGATTTGCCTCTTTCGACCTTTCCTGCAACATCAAGTTTCCACTTTGTGTTAACATACATTGTGTCGATTCGTGGAGCATACTTAGTAATAGTTTCATCTGTTGGAATATAGCCGTTAGCAATTTCATGAGTTGAAAGTTCAACATTTTTTACAACATAAGAAACCCTGTTGCCTTCACCTTCAACGCTAAAACGGTCATAGTACTTATAAGTAATATCACAAGTACCGCCAACCTTTACGATGTCGGTGTAGTAGTTAAGAGCGTTAACAGCAAGTTTACCGTTCTTGAAAAGTGAACCTGCAGGAACAATGAATGTATATTCAAATTCACTTTCGCCTCTTAAATCCTTATCCTCAGGACCAATTTCAGTATATCCGCCTGTTTCACCCTCGTAAAGAGCATAAACTGTGTTATCACCGTGACATTTAGCTTTAAGTGTAATTGTGAGTTCATCATTTTCGGCAAATTTATCAATTGAAATAACGCCCTGTGTTTCATCAAATTTTATCTTAGAACCATCAGCTTTTTTCAGAATAGCAGAAATGTAGTAGAAACCTGTACCTGTGTGCGCAGCAGGATCTGTACCCGTATATGCCGTATGATTAAGTTCAAGTGTACCTGAAGGAATCTGACTTACACGAGCGACAATGTTATAGCTGTTTGACATAAGAATGTCAGTTGAAATATCAGTATAGTTATCACCAATCTTATTGCCATTGATGTACCAACCGTCAAAACGCCAGCCGTTGGCAACCTTAATGTTAAGGTGAGCGGTATCCGTAACTGATGAGAATGACGCTGTTGTAACATCGTTAATTGTTGCAGTAGCACCTGATTTTTCACCGATGAAACCTGTGTTAGCTGTATTTGTATCAGCTATGTATGTGCCGTCATCGCCCTTATACTCGATTGCTACATCAGAAGTAAATTCCTGACCGAGAGCTGAATAGTACCAACGACCATCAGAACGGGAGTAACCGTTATCGTACTTTGAACCCTTTTCATAGCTGATCTTTACAGGCTTATTACGATATTCTTCTTTGTTAAGAGCAGTGTACTGAGTTGAAGTTGAATCCAAGAAATCAGCAGGAGTACCGCAAGTAATGAGTTTGCCACTGTTATCATATACACACCACTTAGTTGCCCACTCACCCTTAGTAGCATAATCCTGTGATGTGGTGTCTCTGGTGTCATGGCTACCGGTTGAAATTACATAGATACAAGGCTGATTCTTATCTGAATCAGAAAGAATGTTGCCAAGAACATCGGTATCTCTACCGTAATAATCAGTGAATTTCTGCCATTTATTTACTTTTTTGTTTGTATCTGCATCTGCAATATTATCTAATTTTGTAACAGCTGTGCCATCAGCCTTACAAGCATAACCAATGTTCTTTACTGCGTCATCACTATCAGCATTGTAGAACTTATTCTGGAACATAATAGTCTTTACATTTTCCATTTCAGCAAGCTTTACAAAATCGCTGAAGTCATAAGTCTGCATATTTCTTCCCGAAGGAGAAAGTTTTACATGAACAGAGTCATTATAATAGTTATTAAGTGTAATACCTGAAACAGTATCAGTAGTTTTTTCAAGAGTACCGTTGTTGTTTTTATAATAGGACTTTGAAATCTTTGTTACATAATACTGACCGTCCTTAACAAGAGGCTGACCAGGATATTTCTCAAAGAAGTGAACTATACCATCTTTAGTTGAATAGCAGTATGGGTCAACAGAAAGCGTATTACCCCATGATTTGAGAGCTTCATCAGCATTAACATAGAATGTGATGTAGTCACCGTTTGCCTCAATTGTTTTGTTGTAGTAGATTGGTGTTACTTCAATGCTATTCTTGACTGCCATATCAGTTGAAACAGTAATGTTAGCCTGATATGTGTCTGCTTCAGCAGATAGAGAAGCGTTATAATTGACACCGTTTACACAGTAAGCAGCAACATAATAACCGAGTTTTTTATATTTCTCGCTCATCTTTGTAGTAATAGTAATGTTGTCGCCATCACTTACGGAATAAGTATTGCAAGGTGAATCAGTTGTGGCAGTAAGACCCTTTGCAACAGAAGATGAAGCATATTTGCTATTATCTGTGCCTTTGCTTTCATCACTAGAAACAGTACCCGGTTTTACATACAATGTCAACTTTGGATTGTATTCGGCTGTGTCAGACAGTGTAATAAACTGATTAACGGAATCAAATATTACATACTTGCCAACTTTGTACTTATTAATAACTTTATTAGCATCAGCATAGTTATTTGCCCAATTAAGTATCGAAGGAGTCGGATTTTCACTGGTTATCCAATAAGCGCCCTTACCTTCGGAATAAGCATATTTCTTAGTCGATGAATCAAATATTGTAAAGGTAGTATCTATGTCTATTGCTTTAGCTGAAACATATATACCCTGCCTATCAGTGGCGTACATTGATATCTTATTTACACTATTCTTAACATCATAAGCTACTTGATAAGGTGCAGCCTGTGTGAATGATGCTGTTGCTGTGATGTCGCTGTTTACAACGAGTGTAATTTCAGCATCAGAAGTTGTCTTTGAGTTTTGGATATCGTAAGTACCGTTAATAGACCAGGACTTGAAGATATTAGAACCGGTTGGGTTAGCCATTAATGGTTACTGTTTCGCCCTCTTTAACTGTTGTTTCAAGAGTGTCTTCACCATTGAGTGTAACCATACCGAGTTCCGAATTTTCAGAAGAAACCGTTACTTTGCACTCTTTCTTTGTTCTAAAGGTTGCATCAATGGCAACATCACCTGCAGGCATTGAGAATGTGTATGTACCGTCACTGTTTCTTGTGAGAGCAACATCTTCTGTACCGCATTTAGCTGTGATGGTGCCAAGTGTATAGCCTTCGGTAGTAGCTTTTGGTGTAACTGTAACTTTCTGACCTTCATAAGCAGTCGGATTGTCAACTGTTACTGTACCGTCTTGAGTGGAGTTTACATTTACAGTATATAACTGCTTTTTAGCAAATTCTACAGTTACTGCAACATCAGCTGAAATATTAGCACTGTAAGTGTTACCATCTACAACATTACCGTCAACTTTGAATGTCTTAATGTAAGAATCAGCATCCGGAGTAACCGTAATTGTGTAAGATGAATTAAGTTCGACAGGTTTTACATCACTACCAGTTACTGCCACATCATTTAATTTTACAGTACCTGATTCGCCTGCGATTGAGAAAGTAACATCTCTTGTTTCTGCTGAAACAATAACCGTTATGTCAGCTTTTACCGGACTATGACCCTTAGCAGAGGCTGTAACTTCAAATTTATATTCACCTGCTTTAGTAGGGGTGAATTTATAGGTGTTTCCGTCAGTAGTACTACCTGTTACTTCATCACCGTTTGTTCGCTTAAAGGTATAATTTATAGCGGAAGCATCTAAATCAGTAGCCAAAGCACCCAAAGTTGCAGTAAGTGTAACATCTTTACCTACTTTAACTGAAGTAGCACTTGCTGTAAGTGACACCTTATCTGCTACAGGGGCATAAGTAGCCCAATGATAAGAAGTTCCATCAGCTTCTACAACAACCATATTTTGACCTTCTGTAGGAAGTATAGCAGTATTATTTCTTACTTGTTCTTTCCATTTACCGCCAACACATATACCAAACAATCTGAAATCTTTTGTATGAAAGTCAATATTTTCTTTTAGCTTTACACTAACAATCTTATTATCAGGCAAAGGAGAAGAAAAGTAATCACTGCCTTCAATATAGTTCCCCTCAAAAAAGTTTGCCTCTGTAGCGCCAGTATTCGACAAATTAAGATAAAGCGTTTCACCTTCATGAACTGTGTAGCTACTATCAGCGCCTATTGCATTAACTGTTGAAACAGTGCCGATAAGCATTGTTGACAGGAGCATCATTACCGCAAGGATGACGGAAACAGAGCTTCTGCCTAAATGAGAAATTTTTGTTTTCATAATTATTACCGCCATAACCGAATATTTTGGTTTTAGTTAGGTTCGGGTTCGACCTTTACCGCCTGACCAACGGTGAAACATAATTGGCAAAGCCACGGGATTTTGCAGTTAATTTACAAAAAAACAACGAGAATTCAGCCGAAAATTGCATCCTTAACCTGTTTCAGTCAAAATGTGAACACTAACCCATATTCTTTATAGGGCTCTATAATAAAAGTTGTGGTAAGGGATAGAGCCTACAAAAAAATTTCAAAAAAGTAGAGCATATTTACCTAAAATCCGTTAA
>ENA-ORMR01000107-ORMR01000107.1-human-gut-metagenome-genome-assembly--contig:-NODE-107-length-99616-cov-40.284840_pt1 | contig 99616 bp, 82 predicted proteins | sample MGYA00242107_ERZ509003 | MGnify/ENA primary metagenome ERZ509003 (study PRJEB26280, sample SAMEA2338699) | human gut metagenome | biome: human gut; feature: human-associated habitat; material: faeces...
ATTTAAGCAAAAATACACCAACCTGGAGTTTAACAGATATTATGAAACACCCTCTTAACATACATACCCCCCCGTTTTCCACGCCGACTGGACCGATGCGACAGTGCGGCCCGAGCGTTTTCTGAGCGTCCCCTCCGACCCCGCGCAAGTGTACTTTGTACGTAAGGAGATAGACAATCGCAATGGCATGATAAACAGACTCTACTCAATTCCGGCACAAAAATTCATATGGAACACTCAGGACTATGCGATCCGCTCATCCAAAGACGAATATGGCGGCTTTATCGATATAGTTCCGTCGTGCAAAAGCGATTCCGTCATCAAAGGCTTTATAACTGCTCGCGCCGACTCCGTAGTCATTCTCGGCAACGAGGAAAAACTCGCGAATATGGGTAAAGACAAGGCCATAGTTGGCGACAACCGCATCTTCACCTTCGGCGGAGGCACCGGTCTGGCCAACGACAGCGCCAGTCGCTATATAGCCCCCGTATACGACGATATAGAAAGTCTCCGGAATGTGAGTCCGGCAGCTCCAGAGGACTGGTTCACAAGCCGGCGCGGTGATCGCTACGGCCTCATATGTCAGGGCGTGACAATAATGGACTGTGTCTTCGACAAGGTGGCTGCCGAGGGCGACAGTGCCGTAACCTTCACCCTCAACAGCTGGCCACGAAAGGGCTATAAGGGCATCGACGGACGCCTCAACACCAGCGAAGCACCGATAGTGCCATACACCATCACATTCCGCATGGATTCCTTAGGCATAGTGAACGATAATTCCCAGAAACTGTTCGACCGGCTTTTCTTAATCGATAATGAGGATGCGCTGAAAGATATGTACTACTCTCTTTTCGACATGATCAGCTTCTCATCGAAAACCGAACTCTTCTATCCACTCTCTTTATATTGCGCTATGGCCACGGAAGAGCTTCTGATAAAGGCCATCTCCACCGACGCCGGCTCGGCCCCTGCCATTACAAACCGCGGTGCCGAATTTGCCCGCGGACTGTATGATATGATAGGGCTGAAAGAAGAAGCCAAGCGATGCAACAGTCTTGGCGAAGAACTGAACAATGTACGCAGAGAGCAGGCCGAACGGTTGCGCCTACAGTACGAGCAACAGCAGGAAGCCATTCGCAATCAGCGAGCTCAGGCCTGGGCTCAGCTCGCCGACGCTCTCGGACAAATGGCCCAGGGCATAAACAGCGCCGTGAGTCAGTACCAAAATACCAAACGCGCAAATGTCTCGCGAGGCACAGCGACAGTCCGCAATTCATCTTCGGCCTCTTCTTCGTCGGTATCCTCCTGAAAAAGCACACGCAGTCCGGGGCATACCAACTCGGCACCGAAAAGGTACGAATGGATGAGCCTTGCATCCACCTATCGCGACTGGCGCTCTACGATTATCAAAATGCAGGTTTGGCCCGAGAAATACAACGAGTCCGATCTCCGATATGCTCAGCAAAAGATGAGAGAAATCAGAAAGGAGATCGAAAAACGTGGCGGGACCCAACCAAAGGACGACCTCGAAGACTGGCATCCCTGAAAATAAACATCTTCCCCGGCTACCGAGCACGTTTTTCGGATGGCGAAGAGGTTAATCCCGATTTTTTTGCGTATTTTTGCACAAAATACACAAGAGAAAAATGGGATTTTTCGATTTTTTCAGCAAAGACAAGAAACAGAACCTCGACCGGGGACTCCAGAAAACCAAAGAAGGCGTATTCGGCAAACTGCGCCGCGCTTTCACCGGCCGCCGCACCATCGACGATGATTTCCTCGATGAGCTCGAGGAAATATTCATTACCAGCGATGTAGGAGCCGAAACGACTCTAAAGATCATCGAGAGAATACAGGCGCGTGCCGCACGCGACAAATATGTGAGTGTCGACGAACTCAACGATATGCTTTGCGAAGAAATCACCGCATTGCTTGCCGAGAATCCGTCGGGAACTTCATCGGGACAATTCACTGTTCCCGCAGGCAAGAAGCCATATGTCATCATGGTCGTAGGCGTAAACGGCGTCGGCAAGACCACCACTATCGGCAAACTCGCCCATCACTACAAAGCCGCCGGCAACAGCGTGATGCTCGGCGCCGCCGACACATTCCGCGCAGCTGCCGTGGAGCAGCTCGACGAGTGGGGACGTCGTGCCGGAGTTCCGGTTGTGAAGCAGCAGCTCGGCTCCGACGCCGCAGCTGTGGCATACGACACTCTTTCGTCGGCAGTAGCCAACGGCACCGACGTAGTCATTATCGACACCGCCGGCCGTCTGCACAACAAGAAAGGCCTCATGGACGAGCTTACCAAGATAAAGCGCGTCATGGAAAAGGTCGTGCCCGGCGCGCCTCACGAAGTGCTCCTGGTGCTCGACGGCTCTACCGGACAGAACGCCTTCGAGCAGGCCCGTCAGTTCTCCGCCGCTACACAGGTCACCGACCTCGCTGTCACCAAACTCGACGGCACAGCCCGCGGCGGCGTTGTGATCGGCATCAGCGACCAGTTCAAAATCCCGGTGAAGTACATCGGCATCGGCGAGGGCATCGAAGACCTTCAGCTCTTCGACAACCGCGCGTTCGTTGAATCTCTTTTCGGCAAACGCGACAAATGAGCGCACGGCATCCTCTTGTCACCATCGTGAGCATGGGGTGCTCCAAGAATCTGGTCGACAGCGAAAGGCTGGCACGCCGCTTCCTCGACGCAGGCTTCGGCATTGTCTTCGAGGGCTCAGAGTACTCGGAGAGCTCCGAGTTCTCCGACTACGTCGTCATCAACACCTGCGGCTTCATCGGCGACGCCAAAGAAGAATCCATCGACAAAATCATGGACTACCTCGCCGCCAAAAACGACGGTCTGGTAAAAGGCGTATACGTCATGGGCTGCCTGGGCGAGCGCTACCGCCGCGAACTCAAAGACGAGATACCAGAACTCGACGGCATATACGGCAAGTTCGACTGGACCGGCCTGGTCGCCGATCTGGCTGCGCGACAGGTCGGAAAACCCCGCCACGAATGGGACCGTGAGCTTTCCACAGCCCCGCACTACACCTATATCAAGATTTCCGAAGGCTGCAACCGCTTCTGCGCGTTCTGCGCCATACCGCTTATAACCGGCCGGCATCATTCGCGAACCGTCGAGGATATAGTCGCCGAGGTGTCGCACCTCGCGGCCGAGGGCACCCGCGAATTCAACATCATCGCCCAGGACCTCTCGAGCTACGGCACCGATTTGCCCGGTGGCAAGTCGCGGCTTGCCGAACTGGTCGACGCACTTGCCGTCGTTCCGGGCGTCGAGATGCTGCGCCTGCACTACGCCTATCCTGCCGACTTCCCCTACGACGTCCTCGACGCCATGGCCCGGCACAGCAACGTATGCCGCTATCTCGACATCGCCCTGCAGCACATCGACGACAAGGTGCTCTCCAACATGCGACGCCACATCACCGCCGAAGAGACACGCCTGCTCCTCGACCGCATCCGCCGCGCCGTTCCAGGCATTGCCATCCGCACCACTCTCATGGTCGGTTTCCCCGGCGAGGACGACGAAGCCTTCGAACGGCTGCTCGACTTCGTGCGCGAGCAACGCTTCGAGCGCATGGGCGCCTTCGCCTACTGCGAGGAAGACGACACATACGCAGCCCGCAATTTCAGCGACGACATACCGCAGGAAGTCAAGGACAAACGCCTGTCGCGTCTAATGGCTCTTCAGCAGGACATAGCATTCGAGACAGCCGAGGCCATGACCGGCAAGACCATGCGTGTGATTATCGACGAGCAGGATGCCGACGGCCGATATATAGGCCGCACCGAGTTCGACTCGCCCGAAGTCGACTGCTGCGTATACCTTCCGGAAGAACCCGCACTTGAAATCGGTAATATCTACAACGTAAAAATCACCGGCAGCGAGGCATTCGACCTGTTCGGCCATGTGATATGAACTATTCCTACTTCAAAGAGGACTTCGACTCTATGATGCATTTCGTCGGCGAAAAAATTGCCGGGGGAATGCCTGTGTGCGTGCTCCGTCTGCCGGATCGCGACATCTTCACCCAAAATTTCATTGTTCACGTACCGCTTTTCGCCGACGATATCGAGCACCGCATGGTAGCAAGAGTCAAGCCCTGGCTTTCGTCCGACTGGTACGACTTCTCCACCACCGTCAACGGCTCCGTGCAGCCCATGCCCGTATGCCCGGAATCGACATCCGAGGCCGACTACACCGCTTCGATAGCAGAACTGGTGAAAATACTCGAAAAGCGCAAAGGCAAGACCGTGATATGCCGCAATATCTGCGGAAAATTTCGCAATTTCGATCTGAGAGACATATTCAGCCGCTATCTCGATAAAGCCGACAGAAGCAATTCGGTAACATTTCTGCTCTGGCACCCCGACATGAACTTCTGGATGGGTTCCACACCCGAACTCATCCTCGAGCGATGCCACAACGGCACCTATCACACCATAGCACTCGCCGGTACACGCCACAACAGAATATCGGGTGAATGGGACATGAAGAATATCGCTGAGCACAATCTCGTTGTCGACGATATCGAGAAGCGCCTCAGTCTTACAGGACTGAAATTCTACCGCATGCCCATCCGCGAACTTTCCTATGGGCAGATCAATCATCTGGTCACCAATTTTGTGTCCGATTTCGTAGAAAACGGTCACGACCGTCTGTTCTTCGACAGCGTAGCCGACGAAATCCAGCCCACGCCCGCACTGGCCGGTTATCCCCGAGCTTGCGCCATCTCGGAAATAGAGCGCTTCGAAAAATGGCCGCGCTATCTCTATGCCGGCTGCCTCAATATTGCCGATGTGCGCCTAAACATGACCTATGGCATGATACGCTGCGTTCATTTCGACAATGAAAAGTGGGCCATATATACCGGCAGCGGCATCACGTCCGATTCTCTTCCGTATACCGAATGGAAAGAGACCGAAATAAAAGCTGCTCCTCTCGTTGCCTGTCTCTCTGACTTCTCATGAAGGACGCTTCCCGACACATATTCGATGTAATAGCCATCGCACTGTCGCTGCTGCTGTTGCTCTCGGCAGTGCCGTGGAGCAGTATAACAGGCAACAAGGTAAAAGACTTCAACCTTTTCGAAGATCTCATGCCGGCAGCCCGTTCTAAATCGGTTGCACAGGCAGTCGAAACCGATCCCGAGCTCGAAAATTTCCTTGCCGAGGAAGAAGCCCTCGACGCCGACAATCTTCCTTCCGAACCTCTTGCCGAAGTATCGGAAGAGCAGCCTCAGCAGCCATTGCCTGTGGAAAGCGAAGAGGCTCCACGCGGCGAAAACGGCGAAGTACTACTCGAGTCGTATTCCGCGACCCCGCTCGGGCACTTCAAAGCCGCATTGAGCGCAGGCTCCGCGCGCGTGGCCGTGCTTGGCGACTCTTTCATCGAAGGCGACATCTTCACGCAGGATCTCCGGAGACTGCTTCAGGAAGCCTACGGCGGACAAGGCGTAGGATACATGGCTCTTCACAACGACTTTCCCGGATTCCGCAATTCCGTACAGCAGACCGATGCCGGATGGACGCGCCACGACCTTCGCGCCATAGGATCGCACGACACCATCCGCACCATAAGCGGAGAATACAGCAAAGCTGATGCTGCGGCGTCGACCTCGTTCAGAGGCGCACGGAAAAATCCGCGTCTGGCATCGTGGGACCGCTCCCTGCTGCTTTTCATATCGCCCGACAGCGGCACTATAACGATCACAACCGATGCCGGCCCCCAAAGCCATACCATCAGTCCTTCGGGCGAGGTGCAGGCTCTGCGGATCGACGGCAACACATCGCTGTTCAAAATCGAATCCGACATCTACGGTCTGGTCGGCCTCGGAGCCTACCTCGACGGCAACGGAGGCGTGCAGGTCGACTGTATGTCGATGCGCGGCAACTCGGGCATCGGGCATCGCAAAATGAGCCTTCCCCTGGCGGCCCGCATGCGCGGCCACATAGACTACGACCTCATAATACTCGAGTACGGCATCAATGCCCTCTCGGGCGAACAGACCGAATACTCCTCCTACGGCGTGGCCATGACCCGCACGGTCGAACGCATAAAGGCATGCTACCCAAATGCCGACATTATTATAATGGGTATTGCCGACCGGGGCATCAAAGAAGGTACAGAAGTACTGTCGCTGCCCACATGTCCTGCCATGGTACATGCTCAGCGCGACGTTGCCCGTCGCACCGGATGCCTCTTTTGGGACACACGCGAGGCCATGGGCGGAGACGGAGCTATCGTGGAATGGCGCAAAAGGAAACTCATGAACGCCGACTACATCCACATCAACCACGACGGCGGCCGCGAGCTTGCCGAACTTTTCTATCAATCGCTTGCAAGGGCTATCAATGAATAAGACAGCCCTCATATCCGCCCTCATTGCGCTTTCCGCATTTTTCCCGGCAAAGGCCGACGACGAGGCACAGACGGAACTGCGCCTCAATCCGCAGATTGAAGAAAGCCGTACTCTCGCCAGACAGAACTATCCCTTCCTCAATCTCGAAGCCAATAAGATAAGCATGAACGGCGACGACTGGTCGGAACTGCGCCGGCAGTTCGCCGCAGCCCGCGACAGCGGTGAGCTCTTCTCGATAGTTTACCTCGGCGACTCGCACGTTCAGGCCGACTTCGGCGGCGCAGTGCTGCGCTCGCGGTTGGCCAAGGAGGCATCCTCGGCCGGACGCGGACTGATAATACCCTTCAAGCTCGCCGGCACCAACCAGCCTGCCGACTATACCATCCGCCTCACATCGCCATATCTCTCTTCGAAACTGCTCAAAATGCCATGGTCCGTCGAAATGCCCTTCACCGGCATAGGCGTACAGCCGCAGACCTCGCGCGCACTGTTCGAGATCGCCGCCGACGAACCCTTCGGACTCGTCCGTCTGCATCTCCGCGGCGAACTTCCACAAGTTGCGTCCGCACGCGATCTCGAACTTAACCGGAGCATCGACTTCGAGTACACCGACTCCACTATCATCCTAAGCCGTCCCACTCATCGCCTCGGCATAGAATTCGAGCAGACCGACAAAACCGTCTTCGGCGGCTTCGAACTTCTCAACGGCAACGGCGGCATACTCACCCACTCTATCGGCAACAACGGAGCCACCTACTCGTCCTATGCGAGCATCGACCGCTTCGGTTCGCAGTTAGTGTCGCTCGGCGCCGATCTCGTAGTGATAGCTCTGGGCACGAACGAAGCTTTCGGCAGCATCAGCGAGGAAACCCTCGAAAACGACATCGACAATCTCATCGAAGCCATACGCCGCCATAAACCCGACGTCAAATTCCTGCTTGTATCGCCTGTCGAATGCTTCCGGCGCACCTACCGGCGGCGCAAAGGGCGGCGGCGTGCAGTCGGTACGGCCGTAAACACCAAGGTGGCCCGCATGCGCGGAGTAATCATGCGCTATGCCCGCGAAAACGGAATACCTTTCTACGACACCTATGCCGTGGCCGGAGGCGCCGGATCGGCTGCAAAAATGAAATCGGCAAAAGTTCTCGGAAGCGACGGCGTGCACTTCACCGCCGGCGGATATCGCCTGTGGGGAGCGCTCCTCGCCGATGCAATTATCGAAGAGCTTGAAAATGAACCCACAAACGAGTAACATCCTCTTTTATCAACAAACAGGACCTTACGGCCAGGCAAAGTTTTCCATTTCAAAATAACAACACACTAACAATCAGTATGTTGTAATTTTTGAAATCCTCAAAAGTTTTCCAAAATGAAAATTTCTTGAAATTTTCCCGGAGAAAAAGTTGCCGGTTTGCATATATTTTCATAGCTTTGCAAAGCAATTCGGAAGAGCCTTTCGAGGCTCTTTTAAAATGTTAATCTGACAACTCTAACTCTAAAATTCGATGATACAGGTAGTAGTCAAGCGCGACGGTCGTGTCGTGGGTTACAACGAAGAAAAAATCAAGGCTGCCATCCGCAAGGCCATGCTCACCACAGAGCTTGGCGAAGATGAGGCGCTGATACAGAAAATAGCCGATCGCATCGGCGCCAAAGGCCACGAACGCATGACCGTGGAAGACATTCAGGACATGGTCGAACTCGAGCTCATGAACAGCCCCCGCAAGGAAGTGGCCAAGCGCTATATAGCCTATCGCGACCAGCGCAGCATAGCCCGCAAGGCCAAAACACGCGACATGTTCCATGAGATCATCGAAGCCAAGAACAACGACATCACCCGCGAAAATGCGAACATGAATACCGACTCCCCCGCCGGCATGATGATGAAATTCGCCAGTGAGACCACCAAACCCTTCGTCGACGACTACCTCCTCACCCCCGAAGCCCGCGATGCCGTGCGCAACAACTACATACACATTCACGACAAAGACTACTACCCCACCAAGAGCCTCACCTGCGTACAGCACCCTCTCGACAATATTCTCAACTACGGTTTTATAGCCGGCCACGGCGAGTCGCGCCCGGCCAAGCGCATCGAGACCGCAAGTGTCATCGCATGCATATCGCTCGAAACAGCCCAGAACGAAATGCACGGCGGACAGGCCATACCGGCATTCGACTTCTATCTCGCTCCCTTCGTACGCTCCTCTTTTATTGAGGAAGTCGAGAACCTCGAGAAGCTCACAGGCCGCGATCTTTCCGAAATGAAAAACCGGCCGTTCACCGACTACGTCAGCAAGCCTCTCGAAGGCCTCGACGGCGACGAGCGATTGCTGCAGCACGCCATGAACCGCACCGTAGCCCGTGTCCACCAGGCCATGGAAGCCTTCATCCACAACATGAACACCATCCATAGCCGCGGTGGCAATCAGGTGGTATTCAGCTCCATCAACTACGGCACCGATACATCGGCCGAAGGACGCTGCATCATCCGCGAACTACTCCACTCCACTTACGAAGGCGTTGGAAACGGCGCAACAGCCATTTTCCCCATTCAGATATGGAAGAAAAAACGCGGCGTAAGCTACCTCCCCGAAGACCCCAACTACGACCTATACCGTCTTGCCTGCAAGGTGACAGCCCGTCGTTTCTTCCCCAATTTCGTGAACCTCGACGCCACATTTAACCAGCATGAGAAATGGCGTGCCGACGATCCCAAACGCTACCTCTACGAAGTTGCCACAATGGGCTGCCGCACTCGTGTGTTCGAAAACCGCTTCGGCGAAAAAACATCCGTCGGCCGCGGCAACCTCTCCTTCACCACCGTCAATCTGGTGCGCCTCGCAATCGAATGCATGCCCATCCAGGACCGCAACGAACGCATTGAGAACTTCTTCCGCAAGCTCGATAACGTCCTCGAAATAACTGCTCGACAGCTCAACGACCGCTTTAATTTCCAGAAAACAGCACTTGCGAAGCAGTTCCCGCTACTTATGTCCAAACTATGGATCGGAGGCAAAGATCTTGCTCCCGAAGACACAATCGAACCCGTAATCAATCAGGGGACACTCGGTATCGGTTTCATCGGTTTGGCAGAATGCCTCATCGCTCTTATTGGCAAGCACCACGGCGAAAGTGAGGAAGCGCAGGCTCTCGGTCTCAGAATAGTAAGCTACATGCGAAGTCGTGTCAACGACTTCTGCGAACAATACAAACACAACTATTCCGTTCTGGCCACTCCTGCCGAAGGTCTGTCAGGCAAATTCACCGCAAAAGACCGCAAATCGTTCGGCGAAATACCTGGTGTAACCGACAAGATTTACTACACTAACTCCAACCATGTGCCGGTGTACTACCATTGCTCGCCCCGCCACAAGGCCGAAGTCGAGGCGCCATATCATGCCCTTACAGGTGGCGGCCACATTTTCTATGTCGAAATCGACGGAGACGCCACACACAACCCCGACGCCATAGCATCGATCGTCGACCTCATGGACCGCAATAACATCGGATACTGCTCCGTGAACCACACCCGCAATCGGTGCATGAACTGCGGATATGAAGACGCTTCGGCCGAACTCGACACCTGCCCTCACTGCGGAAGCCATGCTATCGACCGCCTACAGAGAATCACCGGATATCTTGTCGGCACCACCGACCGATGGAACAAAGCCAAACTCGCCGAACTTAACGACCGCATAGTCCACGAATAATCACACCATCCTGACTAATACAACAAAACCACCCTCCGACGGGTGGTTTTGAATTTATGACATTAATGAATACGATGAATATAGTGCGTATAGTCGAAGGCACATCTGTCGATGGTCCCGGACTGCGCACTTCCATATACTTCGCCGGCTGCCGTCACCACTGCCCCGGCTGCCACAATCCCGGTACATGGGATTTCAACTCGGGCTCACCCATGACGGTAGAGGATGTGATGAAAACCATCCGCTACAACGACTTCGACGTCACATTCTCAGGTGGCGACCCCATGTACTCGGCAGAAGCCATACTCCCTCTCGCACACGCTGTAAAAGAAGCCGGCTACAATCTGTGGTGCTACACAGGCTTTACATTCGAAGACCTGCAGGCTCACGGCACACCGGCTCAGCGCGAATTACTGAAATACGTCGACGTACTCGTCGACGGCCCTTTCATCGAAGCCTTGCGCGACATCACACTCATCTTCCGCGGCTCGTCCAACCAGCGCCTCATCGACGTCGCAGCCACCCTTGCCAAGGGCGAAATCACACTTTATCGAGCGATATCCGGGGAGGCTGAAGACGCACATACTCCGACGGCGTCATTCCCGTCACATCCTTGAACCGGCGCGACAGGTGCGCTCCGCTCGAATACCCCACGATATCGGCTATCTCGTCGAGCGAGCGGCGTCCCTGCTGCAGCAGCTCTTTCACGCGCTCCACTTTCTGGGCCTGATGATATTTCTCTATCGTACGGCCCTCATGTTGCGAGAAAAGGCGGCTTACAGCCGCATAGCTCATGCCCAGCTGCGATTCTATGCATGCCGACAGTTTCAGCCGGCATTCGGCCTCGTCGCGCACATGGTGCATCACAGCATGCTTGGCGGCCTCCACGATAGCGGCCTCGTCGCTGTCGACACGACTGAACCCGAGTGGCGTGAGCTCGGCGTCGAGAGCCGTCTTTTCGGCATCGTCCAGCGGATGCTTCAGATAGACCTTTCCTATCTCTACAGCTTCGTACGGCACATGAGCGCGCTCGAGAGCGCCCTCCACAGCCGCTACACAATGGCGGCACACCATATCCGATATTATTACTGTCGGGTTCATGCTCCCTGATTATGATATTTCCTGTATAGTATAAACAGACATACAGCGCCGATTACTGCGCATGGCGTCCCGACGAGGGCCGGCGAAGCCAGCCCCAGGCCGTGACGTATGGCCATGCCGCCGATAACAGCAGCAACCGCATTCGATACATTGAAGGCAATCTGTATACCGGCACCACCGAGCATTTCGCCGCCTTTGGCGAAGCGCACTATTATATACTGCAGCGGGCCACCGATTCCGAATAGAAGAGCGGGCGCCAGAAATGCCGCCACAAGCGACGGCACCTTATATGCCGCAAGCAGGTAGACTGAGGGCATCAGCACAACCACTACAGCCGCGAATATGCCGGTGACAAGGGCAGGCGAATAACGGTCGGCAAGCTTGCCGGCAAAAAAATTGCCGAAAACCATGCCGGCGCCAACCAGTACCATTATCAGCGACATGGAATCTGTCGTAAATCCGGCGACTTCGGTCATTACGGGCGATATATAGCTAAGCCAACAGTAGACACTGGCCTGTCCGAAAAACACGCCGCCATATATGAGCCACGGAGCAGGCCTCGACAGGAAACGAAACTGTCCTTTAAGTCCGGTATCAGGCAGCGGAGCGAGTACAGGCACCCAACAGCGAATAGCAGCAAAAGCCGCTACTCCGCACAGCGACACCACGGCGAACGGCAAGCGCCACGACACAAGGTTGCAGAGAAATGTCGAACCGGGAACTCCTACGAGATTGGCCACAGTCATGCCGCCCACAAGCACAGCTACTGCCGAAGCGCCTTTGCCAGCACCGGCAAGACGCGAGCACACTATAGCACCGGCGCCGAAAAAAGCTCCATGAGGCAGACCGGATATAAACCTCGACGCAAGAAGAGCCCCATAGCAGGGCGACATTGCCACCATGGCATTACCTATGGCGATAACAGCGGCCAGAAGCAGCATCAGGCGCCGAAGAGGCAAGCGTCGGAGCACTATAAGGAACGGAGCGCCGACAGCCACACCGAGAGAATAGGCCGATATCAGGTGCCCGGCCTCCACAACACTGATATGCAATGCCGAAACAACCTCTGAAAGAATACCCATCATGCCGAATTCGGCTATTCCGAGGGCAAAAGTACCTATTGCGAGAGATAGAAATGATTTGTTCATATCCAAGAAAAAGGATTAACAGCCTGACTATTAATCCTTTTAAAATATTATATTTTTAAAAAAACTTACCGCCGACGGCGTACCGAACGCGTGGCATTCGACGCTCCCGACGAGCTCTTCGGCTTGGACTCCTTCACCTTGGGAGCCTTAGACGAGCGCTTGGTCGATCGCTTGGCGGCACGTGTGTTCGACGTCTTGGCGGTAGACTTGGCTGATACCGAATCGGGATTTGCACCGGCGGCGATGGCCTCGCGGGCCTCACGGGCGGCTATGACCTCTTCGCGCGAGGGCACCCACAGCTTTTTCTCGAACTCGTCCAGACGTGCCTGTATGCTGTCCTGGGCCCTTTTCAGATTGTCAGGATCGGGATGCAGCTGAGCCATCGAACGGTTTTTGAGGTTGCGGGTCTTGTATATGTCACCATCGTACATGGTGAGGGTAAAGAAATCGTCGTAAGTGCAAGTGGGCAGATTGTTGTCATCGTCCACAAAGATTGTCTGGGCAGCAAGATACGGACGAAGATCGGTAAATTTCACCCAAAACATCGGATACTTCAGCGCATCGCCACCGAAGTCGCCCGAACGGTGAAGCACCGGGCAGATGGCCTCGACTGTGGGACGCAGCCGGTTGTTGCGTGTATCGTATTCCCAGCGCTCGACCACATAGTACGACAGCACCTCGTTGGTGGGCACATCGTTCTCGTCGATATCGAAACGCGGGTTTTTCTCGCTCGACCCTTTGGCATCGGTAAAGGGAATGTAGAATCGTTCAAGCACATCGCGCACCTTCACACGATAGTTGTCGGTAAAGATTTCGCGGCCGTCGAGATATTCATAGGCCGGGATAGTATTCGATGCCAGAAGACGCATGATGATACGGAAAAGGTTCTCCTGGCCCGCAACCGGTTCTTCCGGAAAATAGAGAGCCGCATTCTTATCTTTCTCCAGATCAATGGAACGGTATATGACACGCATCCATTGCCTGTCGGCATCGCTCACCGAGTTCGGACTCTCGGAGTAGAAGTTCTGCATGCGTTCGGTCACTACGGTACCGTCCTGCTGCTTGGGAGCATTGCGGTCGGCGCCGCGGCGGCGCACCACGCCCTGCTCTTCCTGAGCCATGAGGGTAGTCGCGCACAGAAGTGCTGCGGCCAGTATGCTGATTCGGTGTACTATATTCATGAGTGACAATGATTATCCTATTATTACTTCCATCGGCGACAGATCACGGGTGATACCGTCGGGACCTTTGGCTCGTATACGCGATATAAAGAAACGTTTGCCGCGGCTCAGACGCTGTATCTGCTGTTTCTGGCGGGGCGAGAACGAGGAGCCGGCGCTGACCTCGGGCATGGCGTTGCCCGACGAATCGAAAAACACGGTCTCGAAACTCTCTACAGTAAACGGTGTATCGAGCAGGCCGTCGTCAATAGCAGCCTCGAGCCCGGGTGCGGCAAGCAGCAGGGCTTTGGCAAACGGTTTGCTGCCGCGGTAATGGTCGGTGTTACCCGAGGCGTCCTTGAAAGCGATGTAGGGCGTCGGGTCGGGAAGCTTGCGCACACGGAAGCGGGTCGTACCCACATCCACCTGCCGGCCCTCCATATTGGCCGTTACGGTTATGACGGCATCCGTGCCGACAGCCGAAGGCCGCGCGGTCCACGAATCGCCGTTGCGGGTGAGGGTTCCGTTGGTCATAGAGGCCGAGATGCCGCTCATGGTCACACCGGGAACCGATATGCTCACCGGATTGTCGATACCGGCATACAGCACGTTCATCAGAGTGGCCGAAACTGTCGACATCGGTTCCATGACAGTGTACGACGACTCGAATTCGTGACGCGTGCTTGTGCCGTCGCCATGAGGAACAAGCAGCCATCCCTTGTAGTCGAAAGTACCGGTAGCCGAGGTGTTGACCTCATAGAGGCCGTTACCGTTCTCCAGTTTTTTACCTTCGATGAATATTTCGGGCCGCTGGGTGGTATCGACAGCCGCCAGCACGATGTTGGCCGAGTACTTGCCCCCGCGCATCACAAGGCGCGACTGAGGCATCACATAGGCATTGAGTTCATTCACACGCACGTCGCCGGCATCGACCTGCGACAGCAACGACGAAAGCACTTCGCCCTCGGCATAGAGTATGTCGTTCTGAAGTTTCGAAAGTATAGTCACTGCAGCCACCACTGGCTGCTGATCGAATTTCGCCTCTTCCCACGACTGTGAGGTAAGAGTGCCTCGGCGCAGCACACCGTCGGTCGAAAGGGCCTGGGCGATAGTAGCCCGTTTGAGAGTGTCTGTAATGAACGATTCCACAAAATCGCGGTAGTCGTCGATACGGCCGCGAAGTATGGTGCCCCGCGGATTGCCGGGCGTCAGCATCACCACAGCGGCCGATTCGAGATCGTCGCGATTGACGATATTGTCGGGATTACCATCGTCGCCGTCGGCGGCACGTACAATCTCGCGCTTGAGTGTATCGACATAACTGTAAAGGGCCGCCGTGCTCCGGCGCACCTGTGTCGCCCGGTCGAGCCACACGCCCACCTTGTCGGGGTTCTGTTCGGCAAGACTTTCGAGCTGTCCGTAGATGGCGCTGTTGCGCTGCTCCACGTTGGCGTTCGAGCGGTTGAGGCCTTCGTGAACCTGAGTGAAACCGTCGAGTACATCGCTCGACACATTGAGCGCGAGCATGGCCGTCAGGACGATATACATCAGGTTTATCATCTTCTGACGCGGTGAAAGCCTTGTAACGTTTTCTGCCATCGCTCTTCCTTATTTCACTGCCTCGCCATTCACATGCACACCGTGTTCGGGGGTGACAGGTATACCGTCAATACCGGCGCCCATCGGACGGAACATATTGACGGTCATGGCATTTATCATTTTTTCGTATATACTGTTGAGCTGCTGCATATAGCGGGCCATTCTCTCGGTCTCCTCGCAGTAGCGGGCACTCTGTGCGGCGCTCTTCTCGTACATGTCGCGAATGTCCTTCACACCGCGGTTCACGCGGTCGATCGAGTCTATCTGCGACGATATGCTTCGCAGCTGCAGCTCGTAGATAGCGTTGAGACCGCCGATATTGCGGTGCAGAGCCTGCATCTGATCCACATATCCGCGGGTGCTTTCGCCGATATTGGTCGAATTGTCGGTGATAGCCTGATACGACTCCAGAAGCGTTGTCGACACGGCATTGAGAGCGGCGGTGGTCTGGTGCAGCTGCTCCATGTCGGCAGCTATGGCCTCCATCTGGCTGAGGTACTGCTGGGTAGCAGTGGCCAGATCGGCCATTTTGCCCAGCTGCTCGGCTGCAGCGGCCATCTTGGCCAGGCTGTCCGACAGCGTCTGTGTCTGCTCTGCGTCGAGCGAAAGCGATTCGGCCATTTCAGCCGCCATACGGCCCTGTGCACTGCCTGTACCGGCTGTTCCGGCCACTACGGTGCCGCCTATACCGCCTCGGACCTCGGCGCCTTCCTCGCCCTTGAGCGCGGGAAACACTTCTTCCCACTTATATTCTCTGGGAGGACGGTCGAAAGCGGTGAGCACGAACATAAGCACCTCGGTGCCCATGCCCAACGAAAGGAGAAGATTGCCGCCGGGGAGGTGCAGAATCTTGAACAGCGCACCCCATATCACCACGGCAGCGCCTATCGAGTAGGCAAAGTTGAAGAAACGCTGCCCCTTCTCGCTGCCTATGAAAGCGCTAAGGCCTTTTTTATATGTCTGTAGCTTGGTCATTGCTGTGAAATTGTACTATTTTTTATTCTGTTTCTGCCCTTTGGCAAAGCCTATCTGAGTGCGCACGCAGCGAAAACCGATATACGAGCGCTGTTCGTTCTGATATTCCCACATGCGGAGGTCGGAGCGCACATTGTGGGCTACGTCCTTCCACGAACCGCCGCGGATAATCTTGCGCTTCATCTTGTAGGGATCCTCGATGGCGGCGTCGTAGCGGTATTCGGGATTCAGGTCGTTGGTAAGCCGTCCGACACTCTCGGTGAAAGCCGTAGAGGTCCACTCGCTCACATTGCCGGCCATGTCGTAGAGACCGAAATCGTTGGGAGCGTATGTGCCGACACGCGATGTTATCACATGGCCGTCCTTCACATAGTTACCTTCCTGAGGCTTGAAATTGGCATAGAAGCAGCCCTTGTCCTCACTCATGGTGAGATCGCCGTCCCAGGGGTACATATTCTCGTTCACACCGGCGCGGGCGGCATACTCCCACTCGGCTTCGGTGGGCAGGCGGTACGGCTCCACGTAGATGCCGTCTTTGCCAAGCGAGCGGCGCAGGTAGTCGGTACGCCAGTTGGCAAACGCGTTGGCCTGTTCCCAGCTCACACCCACCACAGGATATTCGGAATATCCGCCGTGAGCGAAGTACATTCTCACATAGGGTTCGTTGTAGGCGTTTTCGAAGTCGTTGACCCACGCGGTGGTGTCGGGGTATACATTTACAATATATGTATTGAGGAAATCGTAGTCGCCGGTAAGCTGGCGCGAAATGGTGCGGCGCACTATTTCGCCGTCGTCATTGATATAGGCCGTGTCCTTCGATATCATCGGACGGTCGGTCGGCGTGGGTCGGTCAGTATTGTACTCGCGCCGACGCGGATCCAGACGGTTGCGGCGTTTCACGGCTTCGGTCTGGTTGTACACCTCGTAGCGGTAGTTGAGCTGTGTATCGTCGAGTTCGCGCACTCCGGTGATGGGATTGGTGCGGTACACACTTTCGATGGCGCGGAGCTCGTCTTCGTTGGGATTACGCCAGGGAATCGGTTTGTTCCAGTTGAGATGCGGTGTCACAGGATTGCCCTCGCGGTCTTCCTCGATCTTGAAATCCTCGTTGCCGCCATAGGCCGGGTCGGCAAGACGCTCGCGGATAATGGAGTCGCGCACCCACAGCACAAACTGCTTGTACTTGCTGTTGGTGATTTCGGTCTCATCCATCCAGAATCCGTCCACAGATATACCCCGGGCGCTGGCCTCTATGTTCCACAGCGAGTCGGCTTTGCCCGGGCCCACCTTCATGGAACCGCGGTCCACCAGTACCATGCCATAGGGCGTAGGCTCAGCCCACGACACACCACCGACACCGGTCACCTCGCCGCCGGCCGACGACCGGCCACCGGAGGCGCACGATGCCATAGCGGCTGCGGCGCTTATAGATAATATTATGCGGGTTGCTTTCTTCATATATATTGCAAGTATTCTTCGGTTTACATTAGCCGCACACTCTTGTGGCGGTGCCGGTTCTTATCCGACAGATCGAGTTTCATGCTGTAGCCCACGAAGATTTCGTGGCTACCCGAGCTGGCACTGTGAATGGCGCTTGTAGCATAATCGTAGCTGTAGCCAAGATAGAAGTTTCTGAACTCGGCTCCAAGTGTCACGATCACCGCATCGTCCCAGCGATAGCCTATACCGGCCGACAGGAATTTACGGTAGCGCACACGGGCAGTCAGCTCGGCCGCAGTATTGCTGAAGTCGCTCTTGACCAATACCGACGGCATTATATCAAATAACGTGTTTTTTAACGGTATATTGCCTCCGGCAGTAAAATATAAAGTGCGTTTGGCCTGATACTGGAATTTGCGGTCGCCCGAAGTCTCGGAGCCGCCTTCGCCGTTTTCGGCATTGAGTGTTATCGACGGCGACGTAAGATGAGTGCACGACACACCTGCATAGAACAGCTTGTGCTCGTACCATATGCCGGCGGCGGCATCGAAAGCGGTGCCGTGTATGTCGTTGGTGGGAATACCTTCGTCGGTGCCTTCGTGGTAATCGTCGTCATCGGGTATAAATACTTCCGACCCTTTAAACGACTGATCGTAGAATCCGGCCTGGACAGCGGCGGTCCATACGCCCCCGAACTTGCGCACCTTGTAGCCGAACTGCGCTCCCATCGACAGCGATTTATACAGACCGGCACTTTCCTGATTCATTATCAGGCCTACGCCTATACGCTTGGTCCCTATTTTGAATGGCATGTCGCCGGCGGCCACAAAGTCGCGGGGTGCATTGTCGATGCCCACCCACTGCAGGCGTGCACCGGCACGGATACGGAGCAAATCGGTCTGGCCCACCGCCGCAGGATTATAGAGCGTAGGAGCCGCATAGTACTGCGACAACTGCGCATCGGTCTGCGCCATGGCCGGCAATGCGAGCGCCGCAAGAGCCAGCATCAATACAAAACGAAATAAAACTCGATGGTTCATACTAATTCAACGAACCGTCCCCGCCATTATTGCATCATACGGTTGTCGCATTTTATAAAAAAACGACGCACGGCAGCCCGATTATATGTGTTTTTAATGTATTTTTGTCACAAATTTCATATACTTTCATGAAGCACATATTCCATACAGGCACTTTAGCACTGACAACTGTCGCCATTCTCTGCGCCTGCACACCCGAACGCAGACAGTCCGAAACCAACAAAGGCCGTGAAATATTCTATGCCGACCCGACTATCTATGAAGAAAACGGCACATACTATCTCACAGGTACTCGCGGCGGCAACCCTGCCGGATTCGCCCTTCTCGAATCGTCCGATCTGACCACCTGGCACCCGGTAGTTCCAGACTCTATGATTCTGCGGGCCGGCAATTCCACATTTGGTACCAAAGGTTTCTGGGCTCCCCAGATTCTGAAGGAAAACGGCCGATACATACTCACATACACAGCCGACGAACAGACTGCCGTAGCGACTTCCGACTCTCTGCCAGGCCTTTTCACCCAGTCGGCTATAGCTCCTGTCGACGGATCTGAGAAAAACATCGACTCTTTCCTGTTCAAAGACGATGATGGTAAATACTACCTCTACCACGTACGTTTCGGAGGCGGAAATTTCCTATGGGCGGCAGAATTCGATATCTCAACAGGTAAAATAATAGACGGCACACTCACTCCGTGCTTCCGTAACGACCAGCCGTGGGAAGCCACACAGGCATATGAGAGCGCACCGATAATGGAAGGCCCCACCGTAGTGAAGCTCGACGACGGCCACTACTACCTCTTCTACTCGGCCAATCACTTCATGAGCCCCGACTATGCCGTGGGATACGCCGTAGCGTCCTCGCCATTAGGCCCCTGGCAGAAAAATCCGGCCAACCCGATCATACACCGTACCATAGTAGGTGAAAATGGGTCGGGACACGGCGATCTGTTCAGAGATGCCGACGGCAAGTACCGCTACGTATACCACGTGCACTATTCCGACAGCATTGTATCGCCACGGCGCACACGAATAGTGACACTAAACTTCGATAAAAATAACACTGACAGTATTTACACCATCTCGGCAGACCCCTCTACCATAATCAAACCTTTGGTACCATAATATAAATATATGCCGAAGCCTAAAAAGGTACCATTTTCACAAATGAAGGAAATATCCGATTCGGGTGTTTTCATAAAACATTTCGGCCAATACGGAACGGCTGCAATGAAACCCTATGCCCATCGCGACGATTACTACATCATTGCATTATTGACAGATGGCATGGCGGCGGTTGAGATCGATTTCGATAGAAAACAACTGAGAAGCGGAGATATTCTTATTGTTTCGCCGTGGCAGATACACAACAAACCCTCGGGAGAAATATGGCAGGCCGACGGATGGATGCTTGCCATTTCTCCGGAGATGCTTTCGGAAGCAGAAACACACGCCATTGAGAGATATTCTGTATCGCCGCATCCTTTCAGCCCGGGTAAAAATATAGTAGAAGACATTGACTCTTTGTGCTATATGCTGGAAAGACACAAGAACAACCATGATATTTCCATATCACTTGCTTCGGCAATCAAAAGTATTGTACTTTCAACACTGGACACTTCGGACAAAGACATATCGGAACGATACAGATCTATCACACTTAAACTGAGGAAACTGCTCGATACACATCTCACAGACGAAAAACGCCCGGCAGCATATGCCTCTATGCTTAATATATCGGAAGTATATCTCAACGAGGCTGTAAAAGGTGCTACCGGACTAAGTGTCGGTGCTTATATCCGAAACAGATCCATTATACAGGCCAGGAGGCAACTCGCTTATACATCCATGTCTGTAAAAGAAATAGCCTTTGCCCTCGGGTATAATGACTATGCTTATTTCTCCAAACTATTCAAAAAGAGTGTCGGCAAATCGCCTATGGAATACCGCAAAAACCTTAAATAGTACAATTATTGCCTTGTGACCGGCATTTCCTGTCCGGCGTCTTTGCTTTAATTTTGCATTCGTAAAACAAAAGCAAAACACTGCACAATGAAAGAACTGAAGAATAGCCCGACTGCCGGCAGAAGTAACTGCTATGGCGATACAGCCACAAAACTCAAACGATGCAACCGATGTCTCGGCGGTGCAGTATTCCTGATGCTTCTATCAGGAATACAGCTCGAAGCGACTGCATCCGCTCATGACTGGGCGGTATCAGTTCACATTTTTTTGGGAATAATCCTGACGGTGCTGTCGATTCGCCACATATATCTTCATTACAGATTCAGTAACTGGTTATCGCGATTTGCCAGAAACAGAAACATAAGCACACGTATATTATGGTGGGCATTCTTGCTGACCGTCGTAAGCGGCATTGCCGCATCCATACATTGGCTTGACGGAAATCCACACTCGCCATTGGGCGGCATACATGGCAAAATAGGTTTTATCATGATCGTGACCTCTTTTGTTCATATCGGCCGGCATACAGCGAAACACAAAAAATCCATGCTCGATTCAAAAGCATAATACCCCCGGTCCATAACTTTGTGAGACACCTCCCTACCTTCGTACAATAATATTTGTGCGATTGTAGGGAAAATTGTAATTTTGCAGCCGGTAAAACAAGGAGCACAACGCTCCGAATAAAAAAGAAATGGAAATAATCCGCACAGTCTCACGCCTGAGCGAAGTGGCAACCCAACACCGTGCCGCCGGGCGTTCCATAGGACTGGTACCCACCATGGGTGCCCTTCACGCAGGCCATAAATCGCTCGTCGACAGAGCACGCACCGAAAACGACATCGTAATAGTGAGCGTTTTCGTCAACCCCACTCAGTTCAACAACGCAGCCGACCTGCAGACATATCCCCGCACCGAAGAAGCCGATACCGCACTCCTCGAAAGTTGCGGCGTCGACTACGCATTCATACCAACTGTAGAAGAAATCTACCCCGAGCCCGATACCCGCGTGTTCGATCTCGGTCCGGTGGCAGCTGTAATGGAAGGTCCCATGCGCCCGGGCCATTTCAACGGCGTGGCTCAGATAGTAAGCAAACTTTTCGCCTGGGCCAGACCCACAAGGGCATACTTCGGCGAAAAAGACTTCCAGCAGATTGCAGTGATACGCCGCATGGTCGAAATCGAGAACTTCGACCTCGAGATAGTGCCCTGCCCTATCGTCCGCGAAGCCGACGGCCTCGCTCTGAGTTCGCGCAACGTACGCCTCACACCCGAAGGACGCCGCATAGCTCCCGCGATACATCGTATCCTCGAGGATAGCCTTGGCCTCAAGGCCAAAGGCCTCACCCCCGCCGAGGTCGAAAAAGCCACTGTCGAAGCCATCGATGCAATCGACGGTCTCCGCACCGAATACTACCAGATCGTAGACGCAAAGACCATGCAGCCCATCGCCGCCTGGGCCGACGCCGGCGAGCTCGGAGCTGCCGGTTGTGTTACTGTATATTGCGGCGATGTCCGGCTCATTGACAACATAAGATACTAAACATCATGTTTATACAAGTTCTGAAGTCGAAAATCCATCGTGTCACCGTCACAGAGGCACGTCTCGACTATATCGGAAGCATCACCATCGACGAAGACCTCCTCGACGCCGCCGGCATTCTGCCCGGCGAGCGTGTCTATATAGTGAACAACAATAACGGCGCCCGCCTCGACACTTACACCATCCCCGGCGAACGCGGCAAAGGCACAATATGCCTGAACGGTGCCGCAGCACGTTTGGTGCAGCCCGGCGACATTGTCATCATCATGGCATACGCCACCATGACACCCGAAGAAGCCCGCACGTTCACGCCAAAAGTCATTTTCCCCGACACAGCTACTAACCGACTGTAAATCATGTTCGAAAAACTCAGCGATCGCCTCGAAAGAAGCTTCAAACTGCTCAAAGGCCAAGGCCGAATCACCGAAATCAACGTTGCCGAAACCCTTAAGGATGTACGCCGCGCCCTTCTCGACGCCGACGTAAACTATAAGGTGGCTAAATCGTTCACCGACACCGTGAAGCAGAAGGCTCTCGGTCAGAACGTGATAAACGCCATCAAGCCAAGCGAGCTAATGGTGAAGATCGTGCACGACGAACTCGCATCCCTCATGGGCGGCGAACCTGTGCCTCTGAAGCTTGCCGGAAAACCTGCCATAATCCTCATGTCGGGTCTTCAGGGTTCCGGTAAAACCACATTCACCGGAAAACTGGCCAAGAAGCTCAAGGAAGAGAAGCACATGAGGCCGCTGCTGGTTGCCGGCGACGTATACCGCCCCGCGGCTATCGACCAGCTCAAGGTGCTCGCCGAGTCCATCGGTGTCGACGTGTACACCGAAGACGGCGTGAAAGACCCTGTCGGAATAGCAAAGCGCGGTGTCGAGCACGCCCGCACAAAGGGCTACGACCTCGTAATCATCGATACCGCCGGCCGTCTGGCAGTCGACGAACAGATGATGGACGAGATCGAGGCCATCAAGAATGCCGTCAACCCCGGTGAAATCCTTTTCGTGGTCGACGCCATGACCGGTCAGGATGCCGTCAACACGGCAAAGACCTTCAACGAACGTCTCGACTTCGGCGGCGTTGTCCTCACCAAACTCGACGGCGATACCCGCGGCGGTGCGGCCCTCTCCATCCGCTCGGTAGTCGACAAGCCCATCAAATTCATCGGTACGGGCGAACGCCTCGACGGCATCGACATATTCTATCCCGCACGTATGGCCGACCGTATTCTCGGTATGGGCGACATCGTGTCGCTGGTCGAGCGTGCGCAGCAGCAGTACGACGAAAAAGAAGCCGAGGAACTGGCAAAGAAACTGCGTAAAAACCAGTTTACCTTCAACGACTTCCTCAAGCAGATAAACCAGATAAAGAAGATGGGCAACCTCAAGGACCTCGCCGCCATGATTCCGGGCGTGGGCAAAGCCATCAAGGACGTCGACATCGACAACGACGCCTTCAAAGGCATCGAGGCCATCATCATGTCCATGACACCCTACGAACGCGAGCACCCCGAAGTGATACGCGGCACACGCGTACAGCGTATAGCCAAGGGCTCGGGCTCGTCGATACAGGATGTCAACCGCCTCCTCAAACAGTTCGACCAGATCCGCAAGATGATGCACCAGGTCAGCACCATGGGCACCAACCCTGCGGCAATGATGCGAAACATACGCCAGGCCAAAGCTGCCCAGCGCAGAAAATAAAAAAATACACCCTCAAGTTATGGAGCTTATCGACGGTAAAAAAGCAGCGGCCGAGATAAAACAGGAAATCGCCGCCGCAGTAGAGAAACGGGTTGCCCAAGGCAAACGACGCCCCCATCTGGCCGCCATTCTTGTCGGACACGACGGAGGTAGCGAGACTTATGTAGCACACAAGATCAAGGCCTGCGCCGAATGCGGATTCGAGTCTTCGCTCATCCGCTTCGAAAGCACCGACGAAGAGCCGCTGCCTCAGAGCGAACTCCTCGCCGCGGTAGAGAAGTTAAACAACGATCCCGACATCGACGGCTTCATCGTGCAGCTTCCTCTGCCCCGACATATCGACGAAAACGCCATCATCGAGGCTATCAATCCCGAAAAAGACGTCGACGGCTTCCATCCTGTCAATGTCGGACGTCAGTCGCTCGGACTGCCCTGCTTCCACTCGGCAACCCCCGCCGGCATTGTCGAGCTTCTTGCCCGCAACGGCATCGCCACATCGGGCAAGCGCGTGGTGGTGATAGGCCGAAGCAACATCGTAGGCAAGCCTCTGGCAGCCATGCTCATGCAGAAAGGCGACCGCGCCAACGCCACAGTCACCGTATGCCACAGCGCCACTCCCGACCTCGCATCCGTCACCCGCCAGGCCGACATCCTGGTGGCAGCCCTCGGCCGACCCGGCTTCGTTACCGCCGACATGGTTGCCGACGGAGCCACGGTAATCGACGTGGGCACCACACGTGTTCCCGACTCCTCGCGTAAAAGCGGTTTCCGTCTCAGTGGCGACGTCGACTTCGAGGCCGTTGCGCCCAAGTGCAGCTTCATCACTCCGGTACCCGGAGGCGTAGGACCCATGACCATCTGCATGCTCATGAAGAATACCCTGCTGGCTGCCGAAAGAGCCGAAAAATGACAGGCGTCGGAGCGGTACTCCTGCCGTTGTACGTATCCATTCTATCACTTATATTCGGCTTCGACGAAGCCGAACTTGTATTCGTGGGCGATGCCATGCAGCACAGCGCACAGCTTGATGGCGCCCGTGTGTCGCGCGACACCTACGACTACTCGCAATACTTCGGGAATCTGCCACCGGCCGTAGCCATGGCAGATCTCGCAGTAGTCAACCTGGAGACACCGGTCGGACGGCCGCCGTACTCGGGCTATCCCTGCTTCAATGCCCCCACATCCTTCGCCGACGCCCTCAAAGACGCCGGCTTCGATCTTTTTCTCACGGCCAACAACCACACCCTCGACCACGGTCCGGCAGGTCTCCGGGCCACCGTAGCCCACCTCGACAGCATCGGGGTGAAGCACCTGGGCACATACGCAGACGAGCAGGCGCGCACCACCGCCCTGCCCCTCATAGCCACGGTCAACAACATAAAAATCGGATTCCTCAACTATACCTACGGCACCAACGGCATTACGCCGTCGCGCGGCGTTGTGGTCGACTATATCGACCGCGACAGAATCAAGGCCGACGTCGATTCCACCCGTGCCGCAGGGGCTGAAATCGTGGCCGTGTGCATACACTGGGGCGACGAATACAAGCTTCTGCCTAACAAAAGCCAGAAGAATACCGCCGATTTCCTCGAAGCGCTCGGCGTCGACATGATTATCGGCGCTCATCCGCACGTAATACAGCCTATGGAGCTGAGACCCAACCGTTACTACCCCGACAAAAACGTCTTTCTGGTATATTCGCTCGGCAATTTCGTGTCGAATATGAAGACGGCCGACACGCGCGGGGGCGCTCTTGCGCGGGTGAGGCTGCGGCGGGGCGACGACGGCAAAGTCGCCGTAACAGATGCCGATTACACCTTACTTTTTACGGTGCCGGGCAATTCTCCTAAGTCGAATTTCAGAGTATACCAGGCTGACAGAGTGGAAGATAGGACGTGGCGCGTGCGGGCCGAAGATTTCATGCGGCGCGCTCGGGCTGTCTTTGAGAAACATAACATCGGCGTGCCCGAAGCAAGCGAATAAAACCATGAGTGTGTTCAGTTTCAAGCAGTTCGATGTCGACGACTACGGATGCGGAATGAAGATCTGCTCCGACAGTGTGACCTTTGGTGCCTGGTTCTTAGGCAGATACGCAGAGGCACAGCGTGTGCTCGATATAGGGGCGGGATCTGGTCTGCTGGCCCTGATGGCGGCACAATTTATGCCCGAAGCCCGCATCACGGCGGTGGAAATAGACCCCGGCGCCGCTGCTGCGGCGACCCGAAACCTCCGGACCTCACGATGGACGGCACGTTTTGATGTCGTTTCCGACGATTTCAATCTTTTCACACCTTCGGCGAAGGCAGACATCATCGTCTCCAACCCTCCTTTCTTCACAACCGGCCTCCTCGCGCCCGACCCGCAGCGTGCCGCCGCCCGCCACGGCTGCACTCTCACCACCCGCAGTCTTTTCGCATACGGGCGCCGCTGGCTCGCCCCCGACGGCCATCTGGGGCTGATACTTCCGGCCGAGCGCCTTGACGACGCTATTTTCGAGGGAGAACTCGAAGGCCTGAAACTGCGGCGCTACGGCCATATAATACCGCGCCGCGGCAAGTCGCCGATACGCGCACTTTTCGACTTCTCGATCACCGACGGTCCGATAGAGCGCACCGATGTGGTAATGCGCGAGGCCGACGGCACTCTCACGGAAGACTACCGCAATCTTGTCCAACCATTTTACACCAAAATATCATGAAAAGAAGCGACCTTGTCCTATCGCTCGGACAGCGTCTTCTCCTGCTGCTGTTCATATTCATAGTCTGCTACGGCATCACCTCGGTGGCAGTGTATCTGCTGTCGCGCGCACTGGCCGGAAATATGCCGGCGGCACTGCGCATAGGCGCCGTTCTGCAGGATGTATTCTCGTTCATCGTACCGGCGGTTGCCACGGCCCTTATCGTAACGCGCAAATCGGCCGAGCTGCTCAAAGTGGCGGTAGCGCCCCGGCTGAAATACATCGGGCTGCTCATAGTCATGCTTTTTCTGTCGATTCCCATACAGGAAAACATAATATACTGGAACTATCACATCACCCTGCCCGAAAGCCTGGCCGGCTTCGGTCGCTGGGCGCGCGAACTCGAAGATGCCGGTTTCAGCACCATGAGCGTATTGCTCGGCAATCCGTCGGTGGGCGCTCTCATCGTCAATCTGCTGATAATAGGCTTTGCGGCCGGTTTTTCCGAAGAGCTGCTTTTCCGCGGATGCTTCCAGCGGCTTCTTACAACCGGCGGTGTCAACAGGCATGTGGCTGTGTGGACCGTGGCCTTCGTGTTCAGCGCCATGCACTTCCAGTTCTACGGCTTCGTGCCCCGTATGCTGCTGGGCGCCTATTTCGGCTATCTGCTTATATGGACCGGCAGCCTGTGGGTACCCGTAATCGCCCATACGCTCAATAATATGATGTTCGTACTGGTTGCGTGGCTTCAGGTTCGCAGCGGTCAGGCGCTCACCGACGAGCCCACACTCTACCCCTGGTATCTGGCGGCAGCCTCAGCCGCATGCGTATATATAATCCTGTTGTTATTCTATAAATCTCGAAAACCATGAAATTCAAGCTCATAGCATCGATTCTCGCTCTTTCGGCCGCCACACTGGCCGACGCTGTCGAACCAAGCACCGTCAATCTCTGGCCCGACGGAAATCCCAACGATAACGGCCGCCCCGACGACCGTGTGGCCGAAATGACCGTCTACCGCCCCGATAAGGACAAGGACAGCGGCATAGCCGTAGCCATACTGCCCGGCGGAGCATATGCCGGTCTTGCCATAGGCCACGAAGGCCACGACATAGGCCGCTGGTACGCCGAAAACGGCATTACCGCCGGTGTGGTGCGCTACCGTCTGCCCAACGGACATCCTGAAGTACCCGAGTCCGACGCCCGCGAGGCCGTGCGCCAACTTCGCGCCATGGGAGCCGTCAGAACAGGCATCCAGGGTTCGTCGGCCGGCGGCCATCTCGCCACTACGGTGTCCACCCACGAGGCCGACTCGCTCTCGCACCCCGACTTCACAATACTGTTCTATCCGGTGGTGACATCCGACAGCCGCTACACCCACCACGACTCCATGCACAATCTTCTCGGCGACCGCGCACGCGACTGGTATGCTCTGCGCGAATACTCCAACGAACTGCGCGTGAACGGCACCACTCCCCCCGCACTCATATTCTACTCCGACGACGACAATGGCGTCGCTCCCGAGAACGGCGCCCTCTACTATCAGGCTCTGAAAAACAACGGTATAAAAGCCGGCTTCCACGTATTCCCCACCGGAGGCCACGGTTGGGGCTTCAACGACAGCTTCCCCTACAAACCAATGGTCCAGCAGCTCATCCTCGACTGGATCCACCGCCTCTGATCATTTGATTCAACTTTCGCAAGCTCAAGTTGAAGTGTAAAAGTGAAAGGAGTGTAAAAAGTTAAGATATTACAGCGTAGAGCATTATAAATTAGGGCTGACTCCTGCAAACAGTAATCGACTTCAGTCGTTTGCTTTGCAAGAATCAGCCCTATTTCTTTATGCCTCAAAATTTTAACGGATAATAATAAAACGAAACAGGACGCCCAATTTTATTTGTGACTAACAGACTAATTCACACAATAATTGATTATCTTTGTAATTGAAGAAACCATAAACATCGGAAAACGGCCCCAAGGTTAAATACAAATGGCTGACAAAGCCAACAACCTTATCGCGTAGCGATAGAGAGATGCAGACTCTCTTACAAAGGCTAACTATGAACTCCTTATCCGATGCTAAAGATTATGAGACCGAAATCGATCATATAGTATATCATCTTTATGACTTGACATATGATGAAGTGCTGATTGTTGACTCTGAGGCTCCAATCACTCATGAACAAAACAAATCATTCATCATGGACACTTATGGACAATCGTGATTATATGAAAGCTTTTGGCGAGTGGCTATGCTCTATCGCACCAAATCCAATGGTGAAATCTATAATACCTAATCATAGAGATTAACGAATGTTATATCTAATGTTTGAATTTAATTAAAAAATGACAGTAGATAATTTTATTCCTCCATTTAATAGTGGAAGATCTACATATATAGAGGCTCTCTCTGATAAACTTGAAGAGTACGTGGCATTTGTAAAAGAATCAGGCATCACGGAAACTTACGTTATTCCCAAAATAGAACATTTAAATGACATAATTCTATCAGCAATCTTAGATATTAAACAAGCTAATTCACAGAATGCATATTCTCGGATATATAAATATATTTCCGATGAGAAAGATAGTATTGAACTGCCGACATATATTATTAATACGAATAATCCCTTGATGCGATTACGATATTCTGAATCAGACTTGCAATATCGCGAAGATATTTTTCATATTCCCAATTCTTTACGACATCAAATTGCACAGCAAAGATATTCAATCCCAGGCGTTCCTTGTTTATATCTGTCTGGATGTGCATTCACAGCCTGGTTAGAGCTTAATAAACCGAATTTTTCAAATTTATGGTGTGCCGGGTTTAGAGCAACGCATGAAATTAAAGTATTAGATCTGGCACTAAGATTAGATGCTATTATAAATGAGCATGATAATATTGGAAAATTATTATTTTATCCATTAGTGATAGCGACCTCTTTCGCAACTAAATATCCACAAAGCCCTTTTAAAGAAGAGTATATCATTTCTAATATTCTCCTGCAAGCAATTATAAATATTGCAGATTTAAAAGGAATAAGATATTTCAGTACAAAGATATCCAAATATAAACCTGAGTATGGGTGGATGGCTTCAAATATTGTCCTGCCTGCCACTTCATTACATTCTGAATACGATAGCGCACTTGCGAAATCCCTGATACTGACGTATCCACAACCATGTTCCGTCCTAATGCACAGCATAAATGCTGGGGATGTCGTTGCATTTGGATGTAATAAAGCAACCCGTTCTAATTTCAAAGACGGGACAGATCATTTTGAATCAAAGATATATGAATGGTATGGCGCCACACAGTTTTATAATATAGATGGTCATGTTTCACTTGACCTCGCATATGATCATATAGAGGATGTTTAGTTTTTAATGTATATTTTAAGCAATTTTCTATATCTGTGAGCAGGAAGTCGATACGGTTTTTCAATGATCGCGAGGTAAGGACAATCTGGGATGACAAGAATAACTGCTGATGATTTTCGGCTACGGATATAGTGTACGCTATCAATGATGAGCCTGACTATTTTAAGGGCAGCAACTATTTGCGTCTATTTAAAAGTCAAATATATGGAGAGTGGGCGGATTATATTGTTTCAGACGCAGGATGGCGAGGCTAAGATTGGGGTGCGGTTTGCGTATGAGACAGGGTGGCTTACGGCTGAGCAGATGGCTGAGTCGTTTCAGCGCGAGCGTTCAACCATACTGCGAGGGGGCTTGCTCAGGCTGAGGGCTGGGGCGCAATACAAAAATCGGAGAGCCGAGTCGTGATTTTAGCGGGATTATTGGATTAGGAAGTCGTCGGCGTCGTTGAGGACGGGGAAGTTGCGGCGGTAGCTTTCCTGGCGTTCGCCGTCGAGGTCGGCGACGATGAAGGGACAGTCGGGCGGCTGCACGCCGACGGCCATGCCGCGGCCGTCGAAAATGTATGTCAGGCCGGCATAGTCGCCATAGACGTCGCTGCCGCCGCGGTTGGCGCCAACGACACAGCACTGATTCTCGATAGCCCGCGCTATAAGGAGATGCTCCCAGGCATATCCGCGCGCTTTGGGCCAGTTGGCCGTAACGAGCAGCAGATCGTATTCACCCTGACGGCAGCGGCACCATACGGGGAAGCGCAGGTCGTAGCAAACGATAAGAGATATGTTCCACCCGCGGAAACGCACTATGCGGGGTCTTTCGTCGCCGGGAGCAAACAGCTGCGCCTCTTTGCTGAGCGAGAACAGATGCCGCTTGTCGTAGAAAGTCTCCTCGCCCGACGGCTCGATGAAAAAGCCGCGGTTGTATATCTTGGGATGCGTCGAGGCGAGATAGCTTCCGGCAATGGCGGCTCCGGTACGTGCGGCCCACTCCTTGATTTTGTCGACGGTGGCGCCGGTATTGCGCTCGGCCAGTGCAGCCAGCACATCGGGATCGTCGGAGTACCCGGTAGAGAAGAGTTCGGGCAGCACAATCACGTCGGTACCCGCGGGCAACTTCTCCAGTGCTTTCTCCACTGCCGCTATGTTGGCCTCCTTGTCGGCCCACTCGATGGCCAGAGGCAACGCGGCCACTCGTAGTTTACTGTTCATTCCGCACAGAATTTTTCGGGATATTTGCCTTTGAAAGGCCTGTAATAAGCTTTGATGGCCGCCATATCGGCCTGAATGTCGCCCGAGGGCTCGAAGGTGCGCTCTATCATCACCCTTCTGGTGCCGAAGTCAATGACACCAAGCAGTACCGGGACCTGAGCCTCCATAGCTATACGGAGAAAACCGGTGTGCCACTCGGATGTGCGGCTGCGTGTGCCCTCGGGGGTAATGGCAAGCGCGAGACGGGTGCTGTGAGCGTAGCGGTCGACAATCTCTTCGGTGAGAGGGCGGCGTGAGCGGCGTCCGCGGGGCACGGGCACACCGCCGATAGCACGGAAAAAGCAGCCCAGGGGCCAGAAGAACCAGCTTTCCTTCATCAGAAACCCGGCTTTACGCCCCACCGCGGCATAGGCGAGTTTACCGATGATGAAATCCCAGTTGCTGGTATGCGGGGCCACGCATATTATACATTTCGGATAGTCGGGTACCGTGACCGATACCGACCATCCGAAAAGTTTCAGTATTTTAGCGCTAAAATTCATTCAGCGACTGCTTCTTTGATAGCGTCGCGCACTTCGGCAGGAAGAGCGGCGTTCATCTTTTTGACAATTTCGAGCACACCGTTGTCGAATTCGTCGATGAGGCTGTCGTATGCCTTGGTATAGTACTGGTTGCGTTCCTTACGGTAAGCGGCCTTGTCGAGATATTCCTTCGGAGTCTTGGCGAACGATACCGACACCTTGGCCAGTGTCGAGCTCTGGAGCACGGCAATGTCGTTGATTATGTCGTGGACGGTCTTGCGCTCGATAACCGGGAAGGCGGCACGGGCGAGAAGGATTTCACCTGCCAGAGAGCCACAAGTATTGCGGATGTACTTCTTGAGATCGCGTTTTTTTGCCATAGTATATAATTTATGTTAGTTATACATCAGTATCAGTTTTCTGAGCGCCGGCAGAGTCGGCGGTATCTTGGTGGGATTGCGTTTCACAGACATAAAACGAGTGAGCTGCACCGGCAGTTCGATGGCGGCGCCTGTTATCCGCGTCATTATGTCGAGCTGCTTGGCCGGATGGCCTGTGGCGAATACCACCTTCGGCGCGTCGGCTCCGGCAGTTTCGGCCGCCCTGTATGCCACCGCTCCATGCGGATCGATGGCATAGCCGCACAGACGCAGCCGGTTGACAGTATCGGCGATGGCCATGTCGGACACGGCACCGGCATGCAGTATGTCGGCACGCGATGCGGCTATATCTCCGCCATAGATGGCTGCAAGACGCGGCCAGCCCGAGGGGTAGCTCATGTCCATAGCCGGCGAAAGAGTGGCTATCGGTGCGGCTGCGGCATCGGCGCTGCCGCCGTCGAGAAGAGTGCCGAGCGAGGAGTTGACATTATAGGCAGGCACTATGCCGGCGGACGGGAGGCCCATCCTGCGGGCTATGACAGTGCCGACGAGATTGCTGAGATTGCCGCATGGAATCGAGTAGACGGCCTTGTCGGCATTGGGAATGCCCATGGCCACCAGGCGGCTGTAGGCGTAGAAGGCCAGACTCGCCAGGGGAATCACACGCGCCACATTGATGGAGTTGGCGCCGGTGAGGCTGTACGGAGCCAGGGCGGGATCGCCGAGGGCTTCCTCCATCACGCGCTTGCAGTCTTCGATGCTTCCGCTGACCTCGACCGGATGTATGTTGTCGCCAAGAGCGGTAAACTGCCCTATCGCCAGGCGCGAGAGTCGTCCGCGCGGATAGAGCACGAACACATTTACACCCTCCATCTTATGGAAGCTGTTGGCCACGGCGCCTCCGGTGTTGCCCGTTGTGGCTACAATGACATTGCGGCGTCCCGGGGGCAGAAGCCTTTTCATCAGCCGGGCCATAAAGCGGGCGCCGTAGTCCTTGACAGTCAGTGTGGGGCCATGGAAGAGCTCGAGCACGAACATGCCCGGCTCCACTTCGACCAGTGGAGTATCGAAAGCGAAAGCCTCGTCGGCAATCTTCTTGAGTTCGCCCGCAGGTATGTCATCTCCGAAAAAAGAGGCAGCCACCACATAGGAGATATCGCGGAGGCTCATTTCGCCTATATTATTGAGAAAAGCCCGGGGCAGACGCGGAACAGTGTCCGGGATATAAATGCCGCCGTCGGGAGCCACACAGCTCTCGACAGCCTCAGAAAGGGTCACAGCGCCCGATATGCCTTTTGTGCTTCTATATTTCATAGTGCATTCGATAATGCAAACATACGAAAAAGACATGAAGAAACAAAACCCTTTTTTGCGCTTTTTCCGTAATCGGCGAGCTTCCAGGCACAAGAGCCGATTCGATAATCCTTCCAAGGCGTAATTAACACCAATACTTGACAGTTTCAACAATTATGTGTAAATTTGCAATCGCAAGATGAAAGAGGCATTATGCTTCCTTGTGTTGTCGAACCTGATTTTATTCGGTTTGATACAGTTGGAGCATAAAGCCTATTTTTATGCTTAGCGTATCGCTGATTCTTCATGGTTCCCATTCAGAAAGAAGCATTGCAGTTCCATGCCTTTGTACTAACTTAACTTACTTTTTGGAACTGAAAAGTAGAACTGCTATGATAAATAATAAATTAACACTGAGCGTCTTGGGTTTAATTGCCGCGACAGTCCTCACCGCCTGTGAGGGCAACAGCATTGAAGGAAAATGGACTGAGCCTGTTCCAGGCATGGAAAATCAGCTACAGGGTATACATTTGGAGGAAGGAGGTAAAGCTTCATCGATAAATATGGCTACCTTGCAATACGAGAACTGGGAAAAAGAGGGCGACAAACTAATCCTTTCCGGCAAAAGCATCGGCAACCACGTAACGACTTCGTTCAAAGATACATTTACTATTGTAAGCCTTAGCAATAATGCATTATCATTAAAAAAAGGAAGTCTGACCATCAACTACACCCGAGAATAATCTTGGGGAATGCACCGCGCTGATATTACCCACCAAGAATCGCGGTAATAGGCGAGTTTTCAGGCACAAACTGCACGACCCCTCAAAAAAATTTGCATGGTTAAAACCTTTGCCTTATCTTTGTGTTATAAAAGCAAAGGCAAGAGAGCCTCAACCGCCTCAAGACATACCACATCAAAGTAGATTGGGAAACTCGTCAATTTTTACTGAAATGCCGAGAACAAGCTTAGCCGACCGATGGCGGGCCTCGATTCCCGCCCTGCGCGGGGAAGCCTTAGAGCCGGAGGATTACAAAGGGCGGCGAGCACTCAAATCCTGTCTTTTCGGAGTTTCATCGCATCCTTTGATGTGGCCCTATAGAAAACGCTTCCCCGCTGGGAAGCGTTTTTTTGTTATGACCGGCGCGGAGCGTGGCATCATGCCACTAACTTAAGTCCGATTATTGATAAGATAAGAGTGGTGATGAAAAAGATGCGCCAGAATGTAGCCGGCTCGTTGAAGAACACAATTCCGACAATAACAGCGCCGACGGCGCCGATTCCGGTCCAAACAGGATAGACCGTGCCGACAGGGAGTCGTTCGGCGGCTTTGGCCATGAGATACATACTGAGCGAGAGAGCCGCAAGAAAGCCGGCCCACCACCATATCTGATCGTGCCCTGTGGCTGTTTTGGTCTTGCCGAGGCAGAATGTAAAGCCGACCTCCATCAGTCCGGCTAAGATAAGAATAATCCAGTTCATTGTCGACTGTATTTTAGTTATCCTAATCGAGGGCTGCAAGCAATCAGCGTATCGGGGTGTAGGCAAGATTCTCGGCGTCTCCTTCCAAGGTTTCTGCAAAATTAACAATAATCCGGCTCAAATACAAAACCGGCAGCTGACTGCAGCCCCCGGTAGTGCGGGCGGAAAGAAAAATCGGGCAGACGGGAAACAAAAGTTTTCCGGGCTGCCCGATTGTGGTATGTTGGCCGAAAGGATTTCAGAGGAGGGCCGTGGCGAGGACATCGTCGACGGTGTCGGCGTAGTGGAATGTTAGGCCCTCGGTGTAGCGTGCGGGCATATCGTCGATATCGCGGCGGTTGTCTTTAGAGAGAATGATGTCGGTGATGCCGGCGCGTTTGGCGGCGAGCATCTTTTCGCGGATACCGCCCACGGGGAGGACACGTCCGCGAAGGGTTATCTCGCCTGTCATGGCTATGCGGGGAGCCACAAGGCGACCGGTGAATGCCGACACAATGGCCGTGGCGATGGTGATACCGGCCGACGGACCGTCCTTGGGCACGGCACCCTCGGGGAAATGGACGTGGAGAGCATGGCTGTCGATATCGGCCATATCGATGCCGAGTTTGTCGGCATGGGCCTTCACCCACTGGAATGCTATGCCGGCCGATTCCTTCATCACGTCGCCAAGATGGCCTGTGAGCGTCAGGCGGCCGCCTTCCTTGGCTTTCGACAGCGATGCCTCGGCCATGAGGATAGCGCCGCCTACTTCGGTCCACGCAAGGCCGGTGACAACACCGGGGATTTCGTTGCCCTCGTAGTTTTCGGGCTGATAGGGGGCAAGACCGAGCATGTCGTAGAGATGTTCGGGAAGCACCTCCGCCGGGAATTCACGGCCCCGCTGGAGCGCAAGGACAACCTTACGGCCCACGGCGGCAAGTTTCTTTTCGAGCTGACGCACGCCGCTCTCGGCGGTATACTGGCGCACAATGGCGGCTATGGCCTCGTCGCTTATTCTCAGGGCTTCATCCGACAAGGCGAGTTCGCGCCGTATGCGCGGCAGCAGGTGGCGCCTGGCGATCTCTACCTTTTCCTCGAGCAGATAACCGTTTATCTCGATTATCTCCATGCGGTCGAGCAAGGGACGGCTGACGGTCGACAGAGTGTTAGCCGTGGCGATGAAAAGAACTTTCGACAGATCGAAGTCCACATCGACATAATTATCGTGGAAATGACAGTTCTGCTCGGGATCGAGCACCTCGAGCAGAGCCGCGCCCGGATCGCCCTTATAGTCGTGGCCGATTTTGTCGATTTCGTCGAGCACAAGCACGGGGTCGGCACAGCCGGCACGCTTCATGGCATCGACTATGCGGCCGGGCATGGCGCCGATATATGTGCGGCGGTGTCCGCGGATCTCGGCCTCGTCGTGGAGACCGCCGAACGACACCCGCTCGTAGCGGCGGCCGAGCGCACGCGCCACCGACTTGCCTATCGACGTTTTGCCGACGCCGGGAGGGCCTACAAGGCAGAGTATCGGCGCTTTTCCGCCGGGATTGTGTTTGAGCACGGCGAGCTGCTCGACAATACGCTCTTTTACCTTCTCGAGACCGTAGTGGTCTTCGTCGAGGATCTGCTCGGCTTCGCCAAGGGGTACATCCTCGGCCTTATATACGTTCCACGGCAGAGCGAGAAGGGTCTCCAGATAGCTGTAGAGGACAGAATAATCGGGAGTGGTGGGATTATAGCGGCGCAGCTTCTCGACCTCGCGGCCGAAAAGACGGCGCACTTCCGGGGGCATGAGGCTCTTTTCGGCCCGGGCCACAAGCTCGTCGGCCTCGTCGGCCTCGTCGCCGTAGAGAGTTTCGCGAATGGCCTCCATCTGCTGCTGGAGGAAAGCATTTTTCTGGTTCTCCTCCATGTTCTGGCGGGCACGCTTCATTATCTTCTCCGTGAGCTTCATGTGCTCGACGAAGGTCTGGACCTGTGTGAGCAGCCCCATGGCGCGCTCCTGGATGTTCGACTTTGCCAAAAGCTCGTTCTTTGCCTTGGAGTCGAAGGGCAGATTGGTGCACAGGAAGTTGACAAGCGTGGTATCGTTGTCGATCTGCCGCACGGCGGGCAGCAGATTTGTAGGATCGTTGACCGATAGAGCCTCCTCGGCGTCGCGGCGTATCTGCTCGCATGTAAGGGTAAGGTCGAGCGATTCCTTATTGACGTGGTCTTCGAGCGGCTTCACACGTGCGGTGAGCCACTGCTCGCGCGAGAGGCCGCGACCCATGATGCGGAACTTTCCGCGGGCGCGCACAAGCGCCAGATGCGCACCGTCGGGACGCTCGAACACGCTCAGCACATCGGCATAAGTGCCGTACTTAAAGAGGCCGGTGGTTACCGCCGGCGATTCCTCGTCGGCATTGAGCTGGCACACGATGCCCACGGGCACACTCCCGCTCTCGGCATACTGAGCAAGGGCGAGCGCGGTGTCGCGCCCGAGCTCGAACGATACCGTAAGATCGGGGAAAAGCACAAGATTGCGTGTCGGCAGAACAGGCAGATTGTCGTTGTCGGGTTCCTTGTCGAATCGAGTGAGATCTATCTCAATTTTCTTGAAACCCATGTCGATAGTATCTATATTATCTTTGGCCATAATGGTGGATGTGCAAAACAGAGTGCAAAGTTACGCTTTTTTTCTCATATTACACACATTCCGTACCGGCACGCACCGGCGCAGGGGTCAGATTATCTCAAGATTGTCGGCCAGACGCTGACGCACGACCTCGTACATCATCACGCCGGCAGCCACACCCACATTGAGCGAGCCGATCTTGCCGAACATGGGGATGGCGCTGCGTGTGTCGGCCAGGCGCAGGACCTCGGGAGATATGCCGACATCCTCGGCGCCCATCACTATGGCTACAGGCGTGGTATAGTCGCCCAGAGTATAGTTCTGCGAGGCTTTCTCGGTGGCGCACACTATCTGGCAGCCGCTGTCCTTGAGGAAGCGCACGGCATCGGCAAGAGAGTTCTCGCGGCATACGGGGATGTGCAGAAGCGCGCCTGCCGAGGTCTTGACGGCATCGGCGCCGACACTTACGCTGCCCCGGGTGGGAATGACGATGGCATTGACGCCGCAGCACTCGGCCGTGCGGGCCATGGCGCCAAAATTGCGCACGTCGGTGATACCGTCGAGCACCAGAATGAAAGGCAGCACGCCGTCCTCGAACATCGTCGGCACGATGTCGTGCAGGCGGCAGTAGGCCACGGCACTGAGGAATGCCACCACGCCCTGATGGTTCTTGCGCGTGATCCGGTTGAGTTTCTCGACCGGCACACGCTGCACGGGTATGAGATGCGCCTTGGCGAGTTTGAGCAGACGCTGGGCGAGTTCGCCGTTGAGGTCTTTCTTGATGAGGAGCTTATCGATGGTGCGGCCCGATTCGATGGCCTCGATGGCCGAATGTATGCCGAAGATATAGTCGTTGGAATCCACTGGGAAGTTAGAAATTAGTAATTACAAGTTAGGAGTTGCTGCGGTCGAGGAGCGAGCGGGCGGTGGCGAGGGCTGCGGGGTCGTCGGGCTTGCCGCTGAGCATCAGGGCGAGTTCGGCCTCGCGTGCGGCGCGGTCGAGACGGCGTATGCGCGTGGTGGTGCTGTTTTCGTCGTCTTCCTTGTATACCTTGAAGTGCACGCGGCCCATGGCAGCCACTCCGGGAAGATGGGTGATGCATATCACCTGCAGCGACCGGCTCATGGAGGCCATCATGGCGGCCATGCGGGTGGCCACGTCGCCCGAAACGCCCGTATCGACCTCGTCGAATATTATCGAGGGCAGATGCATGCGCTCGGCAAGGATGGCGCGTACCGTAAGCACGAGCCTCGAAATCTCGCCGCCGGAAGCGGCGCCTCCGAGGGGCATCAGGGCCTGATTCTTATTGAAGGCGAAGAGGTATTGCACCTGGTCGAAGCCGTCGTGCCCGAGTTTGCAGCGGGTAAAGGATATGTCGCACCGCAGATTGGGCATTCCCAGCGGGGATGCGGCCTCGCGGAGCTGTCGTGCGAAGACAGAAGCGGCTGCCGTACGTTTGTCGCTGAGCGCTGTAGCCAGAGTCACGGCGGCCTTTTTGGCGCGTTTGGCCTCGGCCTCAAGGCGTGCGAGCACGCGGTCGCCGTCCTCGAGGGTGGCGAGCTGACTGCCGAGACGGTCGCGGATTTCGATGAGTTCGTCGGCATTGGCCACATGGTGCTTGGTCTCGAGGGAATAGAGGCGGCTCAGCCGCTCCTCGACCTCCTCGAGGCGCCCCGGGTCGGCATTGAGCGAGCCGCGGTATTCCATCAGGGTATCGGCGATGTCGGCGAGTTCTATGCGGGCCGATTCGAGGCGCTCGGACAGATTGTGGAAATCGACGTCGGGCTCGGTGTCGGCATCGTCGTCGGCAAGGTCGATGGCGAGACTCTCGACAGCCGACACGGCCTCGTCGAGGGCCGTCTGCACATTGGCGGGTTCGCCGGCGAGAGGCGTAATGGCGCGGTCGATCTGCTCGAGAAGACCGTCGAGGTTCGACAGCGTCTCGCGCTCGTGCTCGAGCGATTCGTGCTCGCCGGGCTGCAGTTCCATGGCTTCGAGCTCGTTGTACTGAAATGCGAGATAGTCGGCATCGTCGCGGTTGCGGCGTATCATGTCGCGGGTCTCGGTGTACTGCCTGAGGCTGCGGCGGTAGACGGCGTAGGCCTCGCGGTAGCTTTCGAGCAAAGGCGCTGTTTCGGCAAGATTGTCGAGAATCTCGAGCTGATATTCGGGCGAGGCGAGCAGCAGATTCTGGTGCTGCGAATGTATGTCGATGAGGCGCACGGCTATCTGCCTGAGAACAGGCAAGGTAACAGGCGAATCGTTGACAAAGGCCCGCGAACGGCCGCCCGGCAGAAGCTCGCGACGCAGTATGCAGTCGCCGTCGACACTCTCGAAACCGAGTTCGGCAAGGATGCCGGCCACTCCGGGAGCGTCGACGATGCCGAAGACAGCCTCTATCACCGACTTACGCGCGGCATCGCGCACCACACGCATGTCGGCGCGCTCGCCCAGCAGCAGCCCCAGAGCACCGAGTATTATCGACTTGCCGGCACCGGTCTCGCCGGTGATGATGTTGAAACCGGGGTCGAACTCGATCTCTATATTGCTGATGAGGGCATAGTTGGATATGAGAAGACTTTTAATCATTTTTCAGCTCCTTTCTTCAGTTCTTCCAGACGCTGCTGCTCGGTGGGATAGATGGGCTCGAGAAGCTTGTAGACGGTCTCGCGCTCGCGCTGGGGCGCCTTGGAGTAGATGTTGACGAGCTCGTCGAGCTTGGCGTCCTTGAACATGGACAGCGCCACCGACATGGGCGCGTTGCTGTAGATTTTCTGAATGGCGTCGAGCGACTCGGTGACGGCTGCACGGCCTTTGTCGACCGAGGTCGACATTATGTCGAGACCCTGACGATGGTATTTGTACAGCAGCTCGCGTATGACCGAAGCGGGCGCATCGGTGAAGGATGCAAGCACAGCGCTGCGGTTCTTGGTGTCCTCGAAAGCCTTCCACCCTGTCTCGCCCGATGACTGCGCCATCTGCACGATCTGCTTGAGGCGCTCGAAATAGGGTTCGCCGCCGTTAGGCGAAAAGGAGTCGAAATCCACTGCGAGCACCAGGAAGGCATAGAAATTGAGGATGGCGGTAAGCTGGCTCTCCATGTTGTTGACGGAATAGACCAGCGGCTCGCCCTCGCGGTAGGTGAACTCGACCTTGGTGTCCTTGAAATTGATGAGAGTGGTGGTGTAGCTGCTGTTGTAGACCGGACGCGTGGACTGGATCTGCAGATCGCCCTTCACCACGTCGTCGGCGTACTCCTTGACGGTGAGGAAGAGGCGGCATTCGATCTTTTCGTTAGCCGCTATCTGTGTGTTGGTGAATACTGTGGTATTGAGGTATTCGGTCATAGCCTGCTGAAGGGTCTCGAACACCTGCTTGTAGGTGCCGTTGACCTGGTCGGTGTTTACTTCGACGGTACACAGCAGTTCCTGCGCCGCGGCGCCTGCCGGAGCGAGGCAAGCGAGGACACCGAGGACTAACGACCGGAGGAGAAATCGTAATACATTCATAGAGAGGCGATGAAATCGAGGATATCGGCTGCCACGGCCTTTTTGGACTTGAGAGGATAGTCGACAGGAGTGTCGGTGCGGGCCGATATGATGGAAATGCGGTTGGTGTCGGTGCCGAAACCGGCACCTTTGTCGGCAAGGCTGTTCACCACTATCATATCCAGGTTCTTGCGGGCAAGCTTGTCGCGGCCGTTGTCGATGGCATGGTCTGTCTCGAGGGCGAAGCCTACGAGAATCTGCCCGGGACGCTTCTCGCAGCCGAGAGTGGCGGCGATATCGGGATTTTTGACGAGCTGTATGCTGTCGAACTGCGCTTTCTCGCGCTTTATCTTGGAGTCGAAGACCTCGGCGGGGGCATAGTCGGCCACGGCGGCCGTCATGATGGCGATATCGGCGTCGGCGAACGCTTCCTGTGCGGCGGCGAGCATCTGCCGCGCACTCTCCACATCGATGCGGCGTATGCGGGAGCTGACGGTAGACAGCGCCGTCGGGCCGCTGACCAAGGTGACCTCGGCGCCGCGGGCGGCGGCCTCCTCGGCGATAGCATAGCCCATCTTGCCGGTAGAGAAATTGCCGATGAAACGCACCGGATCGATGCGCTCGTAGGTGGGGCCGGCCGTGACAAGCACCTTCTTGCCCGCGAGGGGCCCCGAGGCGGCGAAGAAGTCGGCAAGCACGGCGGCTATTTTCTCGGGCTCTTCCATGCGGCCGCGGCCACTGAGACCGCTGGCGAGTTCGCCGGTCTCGGGCTCGATGATGTGCACGCCGTCGGCGGCGAGAGTGGCAAGATTGCGCGCCGTGGTCGGATGCGCCATCATGTCGAGGTCCATGGCCGGAGCCACAAACACTGGGCAACGGGCCGACAGATAGGTGGTGACAAGCATGTTGTCGGCCACGCCGGTGGCCATTTTAGCCAGGGTGGAAGCTGTGGCAGGCGCCACAATCATGGCGTCGGCCCACTCGCCCAGCGACACATGCGAATGCCACTCGCCGGTATTGGCGCTGAAAAACTCGGTTATGACAGGGCGCCGCGACAGCGACGACAGGGTGACGGGCTGTATAAACTCGCGGGCATTGGGCGTCATGATCACCTGCACCTGCGCTCCGCCCTTGACAAGCTGCCGCAACAGCGTCACGCTCTTGTAGGCGGCAATGCCGCCGCTGATGCCGAGGATTATATTCTTGTCTTTCAGCATTTCTTAGTGCGGAGACGGATACGGGTGAAGACTTTCTTGGTGTTGCGGGGAAAATCGCCCTGCATAATCCAGCTGTAATAGCCCGGATCTTTTTCGAGAACTTCCTGGGCCACACGGCCCTTGTACTTGCCGAAATTGATGATCTCGCGGTTCTGATCGTCGTAGATCAGACGGCCGGCAATGTCGACATTGCGGTTTGCGCAGGCATACTCCGACAGAGGCCCTATCTCGGCGGGAAGATCGTCGTAGCGTTCGAGCTGAGCCAGAAGCACCTCCATGGTGGCGCGGGTGTCGTAGAGAGCGCCGTGGGCACCTTCGAGCTCCTTGCCGCAGTAGTAGCGGTAGGCGGCCACAAGCGTGCGCGGCTCCTTCTTGTGGTAGATTGTCTGGACGTCGATGAAACGGGCCTTGGAGAAGTCGAAATCTATGCCGGCACGCTCGAATTCGGCATCGAGAAGCGGAATGTCGAAGCGGTTGGAGTTGAAGCCGGCGATGTCGCAGCCCACAAGCTGCTGGGCCAGCGAGGCCGCCACCTGACGGAAGGTAGGCTCGGCGGCCACATCCTCGTCGGTGATATGGTGTATGGCTGTGGCTTCAGCGGGGATGGGCATCTCGGGGTTGATGCGCCGGGTCTTTTCTACGACATGACCGTCGGGGTGAAGCTTGACCATCGAAATCTCGACGATGCGGTCGCTTGCTATGTTCGTGCCGGTGGTCTCGAGATCGAAGAACACCACCGGGCGGTTGAGTTTAAGTCTCATTATCTGGTAATCTCGCAAGTTTTCAACTTGCTCACAGTGATGTAAAGTGAAAAGTGAAAGGTGAATGGTGAAGGTAATAGTACTATTCGGTATTATCTTCACTCAGGCGCAGCCTGAATTTCACTTTTCACCTTATTCACTTTAATTAAAGCCTGGGGGGGAAGTTGAATTAATTATCGATTAGAATTCGCCTACGGTCATGGGCATGAGGAGCATCAGCAGCTCGGTGTTCTCGGGCTCTTCGGCGGGACGGAAGATGCCGGGGCGCGCTGCGTCGCCGAGGTTCACAACCACGTCGCCACTCTTGATGGTAGAAAGGATCTCGACCAGGTAGCTGGCGCTGAAACCAATGGTGAGCTCGCTGCCTGTGAAGGAGCAAGGCACCTGCTCGCGGGCGCTGGTGCAGAGATTGTTGTCGTTGGTCTTCAGAAGAATGGCTTCGGGAGTGATGCGGAATTTCTCCAGACCGCCGTCGACCTCTACGAAGATGCCGACACGGCGCACGGCATTGAGAAGAGCCAGGCGGTCGACGGTGAGCACGAGCGAGTTGCGGGTGGGTATCACGCGGTTATAGTCGGGATATGTACCGTTGAGGAATGTGCACTGGAAGGTGAAATTGGCGCTTTCTATAACGGCGCTGCGGGTCGACATGGCGATATCGAGGGTTTCTTCCTTGGCGAACACATTCTTGATGATGGTAGAGGGCTTCGACGGAAGGACACAGCTTCCGGTAACGCCGGGTGCTGTACGGCGGTCGGTGTAGCGCACGAGCTTGCGGGTGTCGGTAGCCACAAAGGTGATGCTGTCGGGAGCGATGTCGAGCAGCACGCCCTGCATTATCTGGCGGTATTCGTCGTTGCTGACGGCAAACATAGTGTTGTCGAGACCGGTGATGATCTGCTCTGTAGCCACGCTGAAGCGGATAGGCCCGTTGACTTCGGGATCGGCCTTAAAAGCCGGGTACTGGTCACCGGGAAGACCCACGAAGCTGTAGTGGCCCGACGAATATGACAACTGTACTTCGAGGGTGTCTTCGTTGACATCGACTTCCACGCCCTGGTCGGGAAGCTCCTTGAGAAGCTCGACCAGACGACGTGCGCCCAGACAGAAACTGCCCGAGCCCTTGGCACCGGCCACTTCGAGGCGCGCGGTGAGGGCATTCTCCACATCGGAACCGGTGATAGTGAATGTGTCGCCGTCGAGAGTGAGAAGGAAATTATCGAGAATCGCAAGTGCGTTTTTGGAGTTGATAACCTTGCTCACGGCAGAAGCCGCATTGTAGAAGGCTTTGCTCGAAACGTTGAATTTCATGACTTTATATATGTTATAATTATTTTTTAGACCGGGACATGCCTCCATGGCATATCAATCTACAAATATAGCTATTTTTTCGCAACCCGAGAAAAAAATATTTACGCAAACGGCCCCGGATGCCTGTGTGAGACGTCCGGGGCCGGATATGCGTGGACTGAAGAGTGTTACTTTAATAGTGAAGGGTGAAAGGTGAAGGGTGAAGGTAATAGTACTATTCGGCCTTGTCACTTTTCACTTCAACTTGAGCTTGCGAAAGTTGAGTTACTTTACGAGGACCTTGGTGACGGTGTTGCCCTGGCGGCGGATATAGAGGCCGCTCTGCAGGTTGTCGCCGTCGACACGCATGCCGTTGATATTGTAGTATTCAACGGGAGCTTCGGCGTCGACTGTCACATTGCCGATACCGCTGGTCTTCTTGCCGGTAAAGGTTACATCGATAGGAATATTCTGGAAAAGCACACTGATAGTGAAATCGGCATCACCGACGGCGTTGGTAGTACCGGTAACATCGGCATCGGCAACGATTGCACCATCCATAAGCGAAAGGCCTTCGACTCTACCCACATACGATGTGACACCATTCGCAACAGTCATCTTGACGCCTGGAACGACAATATCACCAAGCGATGCAGGCCCACCCCCAAGGTCAAGAGTGAAATTGGGCAGCGAAATAGTGCACTTATCACCTCCCTCGGGAGTAATATGGATATTGGCAGCTTGATTTTCTGCTATATCGCCCAACACGGCGCTCTTGATGGTGAGGAAACCGGCGTAGATGTCCGATTCTCCGGCTTCTGCAGCCTTATAGTTGAGGGTGTAGACGTGCGATGTTTCGCCGTCAACGTCGGGGTTGTCGTTGGTCACGGTCACTTTCACGGTGTTGCCTTCGACAGTAACAGCGGTCTTCGATGTCTTGCCCTGGCCAAGGAGCTCGCACTCCACGTCTTCGGCAGCGGGAACGGCACCGGTGAGGTCGTAGGAATATACGTCGCTCTTGAAGTCGGGCACAGCCACGCCGCCTACCTTAATAGAAGCCAGACGCGAGTAGTATACGAACATCACATCGTCGACAGTGAGGGAATTGTCGCGGCCAACAACCTCGGCACCACCGAAGTAGTCGCCGGCAGCAAGAATTACATTTGCCATGGTGGGATTAGCGTCGCTCTTATATTCGAACGGATGAACGAAGCGGGTCCACTCAGCTGCATCTTCGGTAATCTGAGTATTGAGAACAGCGATGAGAGCTGCATTGTCGGTATGCTCTACATCGCCACCAAGAGTGGTTTCCATACCGAGAATATTACGGTCGCGGTTGACCATATCACATGCCGTGGGAGGCGTAAAAAGGCCGATAGCAGCAGGAACAGATTTCTGCGTCCAGCTACCAGTCCAAAAATAAGCCACTATAGTTGTGGGCTCCTCGGGTTTGTATGTCGCTGCCGTGCTTTCGTCTGCATCTTCAGGAGCGGCAACGCGCTCGCGCTTGTAGTAGAAGGCAAGTGCATCGGGGCGCGAAGTAAATTCGATACCGCCCCATACACCGCCGTCGTTATTGCTGCCCATCTGCGAAGTCGACCAAGTTGTACCAAGAGACATATAGCCGGGTACAATCTGAGTCGGCAGGAGGGAGTTGGGCGAATTGTAGAGTTTGATGGCTCGGGAGGAATTATAGCCTTCGACCTCGGCACCGGTGCGGGTAGCGCCAAGACCAACAGGAGTACCGTCATCGGTTGTTGTGGGCATACCGATAACATTGGAAATAGTCCATGATGCGGGACTGCACATAGGCGAGATCGCCTGTGTCTCCATGTCTATCATATTATAGACGGTGTTGTTCTCGCTTGTCCAGGGGGCCTTGGGCTCGAAAGCGCCTTCAAAGGTGCCATTGGGCAGCTGCTGTGCGGTAGCCGGCATGCCGGCTACGGCTGCAAAAAACAGAAAAGAGTAAATTTTTCTCATTTAGATTGGTGTTATTTATTTTATATTAGTTTCGTTCTAACTATTGGCGATCAGCCGATTGAACGTACAAGAATTGATATGTCACAATGTTAATATAGGTAGATATTATACGGCCTTATTATCCAATATTTGGCAAAATTACGAAAAAAAATCGGAAAAGAAGCTATTTTCAAAAAAACTCTGTCGAAGAAAGATTCTTTTTTGAGTCAGCACGCAAGCGGCCCCGGAGACCTTGCTTTTTGCAGGGATCCGGGGCCGGATATGAGCGAGCCGCGTCAGCGGCGGCATCGGACTATTACTTTACGAGGACCTTGGTGACGGTGTTGCCCTGGCGGCGGATGTAGAGGCCGCTCTGCAGGTTGTCGCCGTCGACACGCATGCCGTTGATATTGTAGTATTCAACGGGAGCTTCGGCGTCGACTGTCACATTGCCGATACCGCTGGTCTTCTTGCCGGTAAAGGTTACATCGATAGGAATATTCTGGAAAAGCACACTGATAGTGAAATCGGCATCACCGACGGCGTTGGTAGTACCGGTAACATCGGCATCGGCAACGATTGCACCATCCATAAGCGAAAGGCCTTCGACTCTACCCACATACGATGTGACACCATTCGCAACAGTCATCTTGACGCCTGGAACGACAATATCACCAAGCGATGCAGGCCCACCCCCAAGGTCAAGAGTGAAATTGGGCAGCGAAATAGTGCACTTATCACCTCCCTCGGGAGTAATATGGATATTGGCAGCTTGATTTTCTGCTATATCGCCCAACACGGCGCTCTTGATGGTGAGGAAACCGGCGTAGATGTCCGATTCTCCGGCTTCTGCAGCCTTATAGTTGAGGGTGTAGACGTGCGATGTTTCGCCGTCAACGTCGGGGTTGTCGTTGGTCACGGTCACTTTCACGGTGTTGCCTTCGACAGTAACAGCGGTCTTCGATGTCTTGCCCTGGCCAAGGAGCTCGCACTCCACGTCTTCGGCAGCGGGAACGGCACCGGTGAGGTCGTAGGAATATACGTCGCTCTTGAAGTCGGGCACGGCGACTCCGCCGACCTTGATAGAAGCCAGACGCGAGAAGTATACGAAAGTCACATCGTCGACGGTGAGAGAATTGTCGCGACCAACAACAGAAGCTCCGCCGAAATAGTCGCCGGCAGCAAGAATCACATTGGCCATGGCAGGAGCAGCATCGCTCTTATATTCAAACGGATGAACGAAGCGGGTCCACTCGGCCGCATCCTCGGTGATATTCGTGTTTATCACAGCAACCAGAGCAGCATCATCGGTATGTTCAACGGCACCACCCTTGGCTGTTTCCATGCCGAGGATATTACGGTCGCGGTTGACCATATCGCATGTCTTAGGCGTTCCGGAAAGAGTAATCGCCGCAGGCACATCCTTCTGCGTCCAGGTACCTTTCCACAGATAAGCAACGATGGTAGTCGGTTCATCCGGCTTATATGTAGGAGCTGTCGACGTACTTGCGTCTGCAGGCGCAAAAACACGTTCACGCTGATAGTAGAAAGAGAGAGCGTCTGGACGGTAAGTAAACTCAACACCGCCCCATGTACCACCATCGTTCTCAGAACCCATCACAGAGGTGGACCAGGTTGTTCCTAAAGTGAGATATCCGGGTACGATCTGAGTTGGGAGCGTAGAATTCGGAGCATTGTATATTTTTATAGCACGGTCTGAGTTGTAGCCTGCCACTGCTTCTCCTACCTGAGTAGAACCTGTCCATTTTCCGAAAAGCTTGACACCGATCACATTCGATATTGTCCAGGATTCGGGACTACAGAAACCTTTGGTCTCAGTGTTACCTGTACTTGTCCATGGGGCCTTGGGTTCGTAGGCGCCTTCGAAGGTGCCGTTGGGCACTTGTTGTGCTGTAGCCGATATGCCGGCTACGGCAGCAAGAAACAGAAAAGAGTAGATTTTTCTCATGAAATGTTAATGGGATTTATATAAGTTGTTTTTTCAGTTATCAATCGACTGGGTTGCAGGCATGTGTTATATTATGTTAATATAGGTAGATTTTTTACGGCTACATATTCTAATATGGCGCAAAACTACTAAAAAGAAATGATAACAATAACTTTTCCCTCAAAAATAATTTCGCTAAAAGACCATTTTTCAACATTCCGCACAATTCCGTAACCAAAAATACCATTTATGAGAGCACCCTACCCAGTCCACACGGTCACCTGAAAGACAGAAAATATATTTTACGAATATTTAGCAAACGAAATGTTTGAGATACAGCCGGATTTATGTACTTTTGCAACCCAATTTTACACATAACTATACTTAGAAAGAATTGAAAAGCATTCCACTCGCCACGAGCGTGGCCAAGTCACCGTCATTCGCACTTTCAGCGCTTCCGATAGTTACACTTCTTGTATCGCTTACCGCCATCGTAGCCTTTGTAGGCGCCGACGCCATATCTGATCTCAGTCCGTGGGTCCTTTTAGGGTCTGCCATCCTCGCTATTGCTCTGAGCGCCCTCACGCGCACCCTGTGCCGCCGCGGCCTCACGGTAGGATTCCGCCGAAGCGCGCGCCAGATACTTCCGGCCGTACCGATGCTTGTGTTCATAGCCATGGTATCGACCACATGGATGCTGAGCGGCGTTGTGCCGACGCTCATCGACTTCGGCATGCGCATCATCGATCCGACCTTCTTCCTTGTCACGGCCTGCGCCGTCTGCGCCGTCATATCGGTGCTCACGGGCAGCTCGTGGAGCACCATCGCCACTATCGGCGTGGCATTTATGGGCATAGGTACCGTCATGGGCTTCCATCCGGGGTGGGTTGCCGGCGCCATAATATCGGGCGCCTATTTCGGCGACAAGGTATCGCCTCTGAGCGATACAACCGTAGTGGCGTCGAGCGCCTGCGGCGTCGATCTCTTCGACCACATCCGCTATCTCATGCTCACCGCCATTCCGGCAATGGGCCTTGCGCTGCTCACATTCCTTATAGCGGGCCTGTGCATCGACGCCTCACCGGCAGAAAGTGCCGGCGAGATGCTCGGTCTTATTAACGGCACGTTCAACATCACACCGTGGACACTGGTTATACCGGCTGTCACGCTGACGCTGATAGCACTGCGCGTGCCTACCCTGCTCACTCTCTTCATAAGCTCCATGCTCGGACTTGCCGGAATATTCGTGTTTCAGCCCGGCATTACGGCCATGCTCGCCGGAGGCGGCTCGGCTGCGGAGTATATAAGAATGATTGCGCGCCTGTTATGGACCGAAACGACCTTCGACACCGGCCACGCCACTTTCGACAACCTTGTAGCCACCGGCGGCATTACCGGCATGATACCCACCATAGTACTGGTGCTCTGCGCCATGACTTTCGGCACGGCCATGATAGGTACCGGCATGCTCGGTGTGCTCACGCACAAGATAACATCGCGTCTGCGCGGCCGCTTCGCCATAGTAGGCACCACGGTCGGTGGCGGCCTGTTTATCAACGGCTGCACCGCCGACCAGTATCTGTCGCTGATAATCGGCGGCAATATGTTCCGCAACGCCTACCGGCGCGTCGGCCTTGAGCCGCGCCTGCTCAGCCGTACTCTCGAAGACTCGGTGTCGGTGACTTCGGTGCTTATACCGTGGAACTCGTGCGGCGTGACACAGTCGACGGTCCTCGGGGTGTCGACACTCACCTATCTGCCGTTCTGCGTGTTCAACTATCTGTCGCCGCTCATGTCGCTGCTGATGGCCTTTACGGGTTTCAAAATCAAACAGACAGTTTTCCGCCACTACTCTCTCGAAACAAGGGGCTGATTCACTCGACCATCTCAACCACCGATACCTTGCTCAGATGCAGGCGCGTCTGCAGGTACTCGGCGAGCTTGGTGCGCTCGGCGGCGGCAAAGCGGCCGCGCACGCGCACAAGCGCCACATTGGCCGTGTCGGTGCTCTGGTCGCCGGGCGAGGCGAACACGGTGGTTGTCACGGCAATATCCCGGATTTTAGGAAACAGCACTTTCACCTCGGGCGAAATCTCGGGAGCGGCGATCGCCGACGTACGGTCGGCCTCGAGCGCGCGCTGCAGCGAGTCGATGGTATTGCGCTGACGCGTGATAGTAGCCTGGGTAAGAGCATAGATATCGCTTATTGCCGACGGTTTTTCGTCGGTATTCTGATACGTTCCACCCTGTATTATCGACAGTTCGGTGCCTTTGAGACCGTAGTACTGGAGCTTGGCGGCAAGCTCCAGGTGCAGCGAGTCGGGAGGAAGCGGACGCCCTATGAGAGTGATGATGAGATGTTTCTCGCCATGGGTGATATAGGCCTTGCGGCTGAGCACCTGCGTGTCGGGGAAATCGCACTCGTGCTGTATGAAACGGTCGGCATTCATGGTAAACCGGCTGTCGCGCAGCATGTTGTAGGTAAGATAAATACTGGGCAGCATAGTTAGCACGGCCAAAGTGTAGACCACCTTACGCACACGGCGCGCACGGTCGGTGTCGACGGTGAGGCCCTTGTATTTCATCAGCTTCACGCCGATAAATGTGGCGAAAGCTATGTATATCGAATTGATTATAAAGAGGTACGAGGCTCCAAAGAAATAGTTGAGCTGCCATGTGGCCAGTCCGAAGCCGGCCGTACATAGAGGCGGCATAAGAGCCGTGGCGATGGCCACGCCCGGAATGACATTGCCCTTATTGGTACTGCCCAGAGCTATGATGCCGGCACCGCCGCCGACGAAACCAATGAGCACATCGTAGATGGTAGGCGAGGTGCGGGCCAGCAGCTCGCTATGCTGCTCGTTGACCGGCGATATGAGAAAGAAAATGGTCGACGCAAGCACCGAGAACACGGCGGCCATGAGAAGATTGCGCACACAGCGCTTTATGAGGTCGAAATCGTGTATACCCACCCCGAGACCTATGCCGATGATAGGGCCCATGAGCGGCGATATGAGCATGGCACCGATGATTACGGCGGTAGAATTGGTGTTGAGACCGAGCGATGCGATAAGGATGGCCAGAATGAGGATGAGGATACTCGTTCCACGGAACGACACGCCCTCGCGAATGTTCTGTTCGGCCTGCTCCTGCGACACCAGCTGCCCGTTGAGCGAAAAATAATTGACGAAGAAGTCGGAAATTTTTGTGGCAATATTCGATTTCATGGCACTCATTGTGATGAAATAATATCGAAAGTGAAGGGTGAAGGTAATAGTTCGGCCTTATCACTTTTCACTTCAACTTGAGTTTGCGAAAGTTGAATAATGTGATTATAACAAATACATTGTCTAAATGGTTTACCGCCGAAAAAACGCCCGCGGCAACGGGCTGATGAAGCCGTGCCGCGGGAGTATGGGTATCTGCGAAAGTTGAAGGCAATAGTACTATTAAGTATTATCTTCACTCAGGCGAAGCCTGAATTTCACTTTTTTACTTTATTCACTTCAACTTGAGCTTGCGAAAGTTGAATATGTTATCAGAGATAGCGCGAGAGGTCGGCGTTGCGCATGTCGCCGGTCTCGGTGAATGCCTCGTGGAGGGCGAACGAAGCGCGGAGCGAGTGGGGAGTCTGGCCGGCACCGTGGTTGAGGTAGTCGGTGAGCACTTCGCGGTACATGGGGTGAGCGCAGTTCTCGATGATTTCCTTGGCACGCTGCACGGGATCCTTGCCGCGAAGGTCGGCAATACCCTGGTCGGTGACGATGATATCGACAGAGTGCTCGCTATGGTCGGCATGGGCCACCATGGGCACGATGTTGCTTATGGCTCCGCCCTTGGTGATGGAGGGGCAGCTGAAGATGGAGAGGTAGGCGTTGCGGGTAAAGTCGCCGGAACCGCCGATACCGTTCATCATCTTTGTACCGAGCACATGGGTGGAGTTGACAGCGCCGAAGAGATCGGCTTCGAGGGCGGTGTTCATGGCTATGACACCTATGCGGCGTATTACCTCGGGGTTGTTCGAAATCTCGGCCGGACGCATCAGAATCTTGTCGTGGAAGAAGCTGATGTCGGAGAAGAGTTTCTCTTCTGTCTGGTCGGTGAAAGTCATGGAGCATGTGCTGGCAAATGTGCACTTGCCTTTCTTAAGAAGTTCGAGCACGGCATCCTGGATAACCTCGGTGTACATCATGAAGTTGGGCAGCTCCTTGCTTTCGCCGAGATCGTAGAGCACGGCATTGGCCACGTTGCCCACACCCGACTGTAGCGGAAGGAATTCCTTGGGCAGACGTCCGGCCTTGTATTCGCCTACAAGGAAACGGACAACATTCTTGCCTATCTGTGTGGACACCTCATCGGAAGCGGTGAATGGCTTCACACAGTCGTAAGAATCGGTACGGACAATACCCACAACCTTGGAGGGGTCGATCTTAAGGACAGGCGAGCCGATGCGGTCGTTGGCGGCGTAGATGGGTATCTCGCGGCGATAAGGGGGATCGAGGGGCAGATATACGTCGTGCATGCCCAGAAGAGCCTTAGGAAGCTTGGCGTTTAGCTCGATAAATATTTTTTTGGCCTTGGCTGCGTAAGTAGGCACATTACCGATACCACAGCCGAGAATCAGCTCACCGGAGTCAGTGATGTCTGCTACTTCGATTATAGCGAAGTCGATGTCGCCGTAAGTACCGTAACGCACTTCCTGAGCCATTTCCGAGAGGTGACGGTCGTTGTAGTGGCAGTCGTGCGAGTTGATGCGCTTGCGCAGGTCGGGCACATTCTGATAGGGTGCGCGCATATTGTATGCGTTGGCACGCGAAAGAACGCCGTCGACATGGTCGCTGGTCGAAGCGCCGGTAAACATGTTTACTTTGAAAGGTCTGCCGGCTTCATGCTCGCGCACGGCCTTGGCGGCAAGTGCTTCGGTGATAGCTTTGGGTGTGCCGGGAGCGGTAAAGCCCGAAAGGCCTATGGTGGCTCCGTTGTGAATCATTTCAGCAGCTTCCTGAGCCGTAATGAAATTGTATGCCATTGCTTTATGCGGTATAGTTAGTATTTTTATTTAGTTTAAGGTCAGAACTTACGTTTCAGAATCTCGCTCCATATTATAGCCTTGCGCAGATCGCCGCCCGGAACGGGCGGAATGGCGGCACGGCGTGCCGGAGCAGGCTCTACGGAAATATCGGCAGTCACACGGGTGCCCTCTTCGGGCAATACCGGGGACTCGGGCTGCCGGATTTCCTCGCGGGGAGCCGGAGCGGGCCCGGGCATGCGGAAAGAGCTTGTTTTCCGCAGCACGGGCTCATGCGGAGCCTGCGCGGGATGGCGCTGAGGCATGGTGACGGCCGCCGGGGCCGCATGACGCTGCGCAGGGCGGCGGGGCCTGTCGGCGGGTTTCTGCACGGTCTTCTTTTTCTCGCTCGCTTTCTCGAACAAGAAAATTATAATACCCAGTACGATGGGAACTATGACCGAAACAGAACTCGATTCCACGCTTTTTTTGTAATTTTGCACAAAAATAGTCAATCTTGTGCAAAGGCACAAATATTTTATGGACAACAACGACAACAACCTCTTATATATCGAGACTTACGGCTGCCAGATGAACGTCGCCGACAGCGAAGTGGTGGCCTCTATCATGGAAATGGCCGGTTACCGGCTCACCGACAGCATAGACAATGCCGACGCCGTGCTGCTGAACACCTGCTCTATCCGCGACAACGCCGAGCAGAAAATAATATCGCGACTCAAGGCCCTGGCAGCAGAGCGCCGTAAGCGCGGACGCCTGCTGATAGGCGTCATAGGCTGCATGGCTGAGCGTGTGCAGCGCGAGCTTGTGGAAAAGCACGGGGTGGACATTGTAGCCGGCCCCGACGCCTACCTCGATCTGCCTGCCCTCTTCGCCTCGGCCGAAAACGGAGTGCCGGCTGTGAATGTGGAGCTGAGCACCACCGAGACCTACCGCGACGTGATGCCGGCGCGCATTCCGGGCCAGACGGTGTCGGGCTTCGTGAGCATAATGCGCGGCTGCAATAATTTCTGCTCCTACTGCATAGTGCCCTATACCCGCGGCCGCGAGCGCAGCCGTCCCGTCGACAGCATACTGGGCGAAGTGGCCGATCTTCGTCGCCGTGGCTTCCGGGAGGTGACTCTGCTTGGACAGAACGTGAACAGCTATCTCGACGGCGACACCGATTTCGCCGCCCTGCTCGCCGCCGTGGCCGAGTCGGCTCCCGACATGCGCGTACGCTTCACCACCTCGCACCCCAAGGACATGTCGGACGCCATTATCGACGCCATAGCCTCGCATCCCAACATCTGCCGCCATATCCATCTGCCGGTGCAGAGCGGCAGCAATGCCGTGCTCAAGGCCATGAACCGCAAGTATACCCGCGAGTGGTATCTCGACCGCATAGCGGCAATCCGCAACCGCATACCCGACTGCGGTATATCCACCGACCTCTTCACCGGCTTCCACGACGAGACAGAGGAAGATTTCGAGCAGACTCTCAGCCTGATGCGCGAGGTCGGCTTCGACTCGGCATTTATGTTCAAATACTCGGAACGCCCGGGTACATTCGCCTCGCGCACCATGCCCGACAACGTGCCCGAAAGTGTGAAGATCGAGCGCCTCAACCGCATGATAGCCCTGCAGAACGAACTTTCGGCGGCCTCGAACCGCGCCGACATCGGACGCGAATACGAGGTACTGGTGGAGGGTGTGGCAAAACGAAGCAAGGAGCAGATGGTGGGCCGCACAAGCCAGAACAAGACGGCGGTCTTCGCCCGCGGCGACGCCAAGGTGGGCCAGCTGCGCCGTGTGCGCGTGCTCGACTCCACATCGGCCACCTTGCTGTGCGAGCAGGTGTAATCAGTTATATAGGTTTCGCAAGTTTTCAACTTGCTCACAGTTAAAAATATAGTTGAAAAAGTAAAAGGTTTAAAAAGTTAAGATAATGGTTTGGATGCCGATGGTAGGGATAAAGTCTGTCAGACTATAGATTCCGAAGGGACTATTATCTTAACTCTTTACACTCATTTAACCTTTTTCCACTTCAACTTGAGCTTGCGAAAGTTGAGTAAATTAAAATTAGAAATTAGAAGTTAGAAGTTAGAAGTTGTTGCTGCGAAAGCTCACTTCTAACTCCTAACTTCTAACTTGTAACTTCTAATTAGTGTTTAGTTCCCGTCTTCGTGAGGTGATTTGGTGAATGGGCAGCCGCGGCCTTCCCATTTCTTCCTTATGCTTTTCATTTTACTGCGGATAGAATTGCGGTCGGAAATACTCTGCCCTCCCTTGATGAGCTGAGTCTCATAGTCGGAATAGACTCGCGAGTCCGACATCCATGCCGTGCCGCAATCGTCCTTCTTTTTGTTGTTGGCGGAACTGTGAGCGCCCGGGCGCGAAGAACTTCCGCCCGATGAGGCAGCCCCCATACCCAACGATTCCGAACCCGAATAAGAACTCCCCGACGCACCCGCAGATGCGCCGCCCGAATGCATGGTCTGATACTGCGCACCGACTTCGACAAGGCCGCTCATAACTTCGCTCAGACCGCTCCAAAGTTCGGCATTGAGTTTGTCTTTTGCAGCCTTGTAGGCCTGGCGACGTGCGTTGAATACGTCGGACGATGTAATGTCGATATAAGTGTTGTCTTTGAAATTCACGACATTCCACGCTCCGGGGCCGTAGATGAAGATGGCCACGCCATTGTATGCGCCGTCGCGGATAGTGCCTATAAGCAGGGCGCCGTTTTTCAGCACCTGAAGCCCGAAACGATCGCGGCCTTCACCGCCTTCCTCACCCACATACAGGCCGTCGCTGTTTTCACTCATCGAGAAATATCTCGACATATCGGGATTGGGCGAAGGATATTTCCCGACAGGTTTGTCGTCCTCGAAGCGGCCGTAATAGATGAGGTCGCCGTTTGGTGCATAGCACGATCCGCGGCCGTTCTTTTTGCCTTTGATGAAGCTGCCGACGTATACACTTGCCCCCGGAGCATTTTCGATTTCATCGCCGGCTTCCATTATCAGCATACCGCGGCCATTATACTTATCCTTCGCGAAGTCGCCTATATACACGGCTCCCTTTTTGAGGTCAAGGATGCCCATGCCGCTGCGGGTCTTGTTGTTATCGGCATACTGCCCGAGATAGCCGCCCTTTACGCCGCCGGTCAGCAAAGTGCCGAGTTCATTCCCGGCGCCCCGGACCGACATCGTGAGAATCAATGCGGATATTACAGCAAGTAGAAGCCCTACTCTATTCTTCATAATACTGCGGTGGATTTACTTTCCAGTTTTTGGTATCTTTCGACACTTTCTGATATTCCTTTTCGCCATCTTTGGTCTTCATGAGATTGAGCTTATTGCCCGTGCCGTGCAGAAGCTCCACATAATAGACATCGCCGTCGGCAACATCGAGGGTAAGTTCGTCGTGGAAAGGCTTATCGAACCACTTGAATTCTCGGGCCAGTATTATACGGCCAGGATTTTTTACCACGATCTTTGTAACAGCGCGGCGATAGGTGTCCAGACCGCCGTTTTTGCCCTTACTCTTTAGTTCGAGCTCGGCAAGAGGAATAAGATTGCCGTTAAAGCGCACAAGCATGTTGTTGGCATACTTGAAATTGTCGAAAATATAAATAACGCCGGCAGCACCTTCTTCTGTCACATTGGCAGCGTTGGCTTCGGCCTCGGCCACACGGCGGGTATATTCGTCGGCGGTAATACCGTCCGCCTGCTCTTCGCTTCGGGCGATACTGCCCGAAACGGCACTTCCGGAAGCGGGCTGCGCCGGAGTGTTTTCCTCCTTAGCGGAAACTTCGGCTTCTTCGACAACTTCGGGGTCGCTATGGGACTTTTGCTTCTTTTTGCCGAACAGTTTACCAGAAATGCCACTGACGCCGTCGGCGACCTTGCGGGATGTGTTGGAGACAAAGCCTTTGGTCTTGTCGACAACATTATCCTCACCGTCAGACGATTTTCCGGAACGGCTCTTGAACTTAAGATCGTTGATCGAAACAAAACCCTTGACACCCATGAAATCTATCTGACAAAAGCCGCCGTCTATTTTGGAGACATTGATTTCCATGCCCTTACGCAGACTGCCTATGACTTCGGCCTTTTCGCTGTCGGCTTCTCTGACATCGGCCTTTTCGGACGACACCACATAGATATCGGCCGAGGCTGCTATGGTTGTCATCAACAATATAATGAATGACAGAATTATCTTCTTCATCGATGTTGGATACAAAAATTATAATGTGGATATATTTCTTAGAATTCCACCGATATGCGGACAGGGAAGTGGTCGGAAGGAGTGCGTGCCTTGTACTTGGTAAGCTTTATTTCCTCGGGGGCGTTTGCTTCTTTCTGACCCTGCTCGCCCTCTACGGGGGTGCGGTAGGTGTCGGTGAGAATGCCGTACTTCAGCACCTTCACATCAGGCGACACAAATATGTGGTCGATGCGCGATTTGGTGAATTTTACGGGCGAATAGCCGTTGTACGTTCCGGTGGCTTCGTAGACCATGCCGGCTACTTCGTGCGAGTCATCGAGGAGGTCGCCGTCGACAATGGTGGCGTAGGAAGGCGAGAACTGGTCGACATTGAAGTCGCCCGAGAGGAACATCGGCAGAGTGGCGCCGAGTTCGGTGAGGCGTTTTTTGACCAGCCTGGCGCTTTCGACACGCGCCTGCTTGCCGACGTGGTCCATGTGCAGGTTGAAGAAGAGGAATTCGCGGCCGCTCTCGTTGTGGCGGAAGTGCCCCCATGTGCATATACGCACGCACACGGCATCCCAGCCGAGACCGGGCTTTTCGGGTGTTTCCGACAGCCAGAAATCGCCATGGTCGAGCACGGTGAATTTGGTTGTGTCGTAGAAAATAGCCGAATGCTCGCCCTGGTCGGCGCCGTTGTCGCGGCCGACACCGATGTATTCGTAGCCGGGCAGCAGGCTCTTGAGGTCATCGAGCTGCTGCTTGAATCCCTCCTGGGTGCCGAAGATGTCGAAATCGTGGAAGCGCACCAGTTCGGCCACATGCGGAGCACGCACGCTCCAGCCGTTGCCGGCCTTGTCGTCGCCCTCGTTGAGCTGGCGGATGTTGTACGTAGCGATATTGAAAGAAGCCTTCTGAGCGAAAGCCGCGGCGGCTAAAGCCACCATCACCACAACAAAAAATAGCCTTTTGTAATTCATTATATACTAATAATTTGGTTTATTCCAGTCAGTTTTTAGCATCGAGATATCTCTTCATGGCTTCCAGGAAGTAGTAATCGGCATATGTAAGCGGCACATCGACCTCGCTGTTCGCCATCCGGTGTCCCACACTGTGCTTCAGCAGGAATCCGCCATTCGAGCCATCGGATACTCTATATTCGGGCGATGACAATGTCATTAACGCTCTTTCGGCAGCTTCGAAATACTTACGGGAATGCTCGCCGTCGACATAGCGGTACAGTTCCAATAAGGCCGAAGCCATGACGGCTCCTGCAGAAGCATCGCGGAGAGCCTCGGGAATATCGGGAGCATTGAAATCCCAGTACGGTATCATGTCGGCCGGCATATTGGGGTGGTTCAGCATATAATCCGCAATGTTCTGAGCAAAGTCGAGATAGCGCTTGTCTTTTGTCTCGCGATATACCATCGTATAGCCGTAAAGGCCCCATGCCTGTCCACGCGCCCACGACGAACTATCGGCATATCCCTGCGCAGTGTGCTTTTTCAGCACATCACCGGTGTTCTTATCGTACTCGAGCACATGATAAGAACTGAAATCTTCCCGGAAATGATTGCGCATTGTGGTATCGGCATGCTTCACGGCAATATTGTAGTATGTCGAATCGCCGGTGGCAGCCGTAGCCCAGAACAGCAGTTCGAGATTCATCATATTATCGATAATCACTGTGTAGTCATTCGGACCCCTATCCCACGATTTGATACATCCGACTGTAGGATTAAAGCGGCTCGCAAGCGATCGGGCACTGTTTATGAGCACTTTCTCATACGACTTTGAAGGGTTCAGTCTTTCAGCGTTACCAAAGCTGCAGTACATCATGAAGCCAAGATCGTGGGTACCGGTGTTGTATTGCTCTTTTTCCAGCAGTTTCAACATGCGTTGCGCTTCTTCATACATGGCCTCATTGCCGGTCTGCTCATAGAGCAGCAACAGACCACCGGGATAGAAACCGCTGCACCACCATCCGGAATTGCTTGTTTCCGATGCGTTTTTCCACGAATAATATGTTTTGGGAAATCGCTCCGGTTTTGTCGCCATAGTATCTATCAGGGCTGTATACTGTGCGACGGCATCCTTGAAATTCTCTTTAAGCGACTGCGTCAGCGGCACCGACGCTGTCTCCCCCGCTTTACCGGAAAGGCAGCCCGCAAACGTTATTGCAAAAACGAACAGCAATAATTTTCTAAAATTCATATATACTAACAATTTGGTTTATTCCAGGTCTCTGTCCTCGCCCTGTGCATCTGCTATCTTATGCCGCCTGAGGCGAGAAAATCGCTTTTGGCTCGCTCGATAAGCCGACGCAGAAACACATCGGTCTGGCAGATGAGCGTGATAGCTATATTGCAGATGGTTTCATCCGAGCGAATTTTGATTGCCTCACGATAATATGCTGAGTCATTATGCCGTGAACATGCATATCGTGCCTGCTGTCCCTTCTCGGAGTTTATATCCCATTTTTCAAGGTTTCGTACTCTAAGATAGTCCTCATAATCCAACAAAAGCTCTTGCAGACTTGCTTTAGCCACATTGAGAAGTTTTATCTCGGTTTCCTTGGATGTGGTCGAGGCAGTGCAGCCTTCGGCTATATTCTGTCTGCCGCTGCGAGCCGCCTGGATCATCTGGTCGACGGTGCGATCTCCTTTCGCAAGATATTTGTGCGCGAAGTAATAGGTAATATCGTAGATGCACTCTGCTTTCCGGAATGCGATCAGATTGCGATAATTGCCTTTGAGAGGGAGGAAATCGGGCGGCATTTGGCGTTAGTTTTTTTGGTGAGTATGGGTCTTATTAGTCTTATGGGTCCTATTAGTCTTATAAGTCTTATAAGACCTATATGGCTAATAGGACCAATTATTTTGCAAAGATACAATTTTTTTATTGTGCTTCGAGGTAGAGGACACGGCTGCCCCACTCGTTTTTGTCGGGCTTGTTGACGTTGTAGTTCTGCGGCATTTCGAGACCGTTGTCCATCAGATATTTGCCGGTGAACACCTTTCCTTCGTACGACAGCGGCTTGATGTCGATGGAGTTAAGCTCGGTTACCTTGTAAAGGCGGTCGGGGTCGAGACCGGCCATGGTAACGCGCGGGAGCTGCTGATTGCGGAACGACTCTGTCTTCCACCAGTAGTACACGGCCTTGTCTTTGGAAGGTGTGACATACATGAGCGAGGCGATGCCTTTGCCGTCGTAGGGCGATGCCAGACGGTAGATGTCGCCGTCGACGAGCACGGGGCGCACAAGGGCCTTGTACTGTCCGATGGCGCGGCGGCACATGTCTTTTTCCTGCTCAGTCATGTCGGAGGGCTGCATCTCCATGCCCAGACGTCCGCTCATGGCCACGTCGATGCGGTACTTCATGGGAATGCGGCGCTGAGTCTGATGGTTGGGCGAGGCACTGATATGGCTTGCCATGACTGTGGGCGGGAAGAAATAGCTGTCGCCCCACTGGAGGAACACGCGCTGAAGGGCATCGGTGTTGTCGCTCACCCAGAATTCGTCGAACCAGGGCATTACACCGTAGTTGGCGCGGCCGCCGCCACTGGCACATGCCTGGATGGTGACATCGGGATACTTGGCGCGTATACGGTCGAGAGTCTTGGCGAGGCCTTTGTGATAGTCGATATAGAGATGGCTCTGGCGGTCGGACGACAGATACTGCGAGCCATGGTTGCGCACGGCCATGTTGGCATCCCATTTTATATAGTCGATGTCGGGATAATTACTCATGAGGGTGTCTACGACTGTAAAGACGAGATCCTGCACCTTGGGATTGGCCATGTCGAGCACCAGCTGGGTACCACCGCGACCGTAGATGGGTTTGCGGTTCGAGGGCACGATGACATACTCGGGGTGCTGCTCGTAGAGCTCGCTGAGAGAGTTGGTCATTTCGGGCTCAATCCATATGCCGAATTTGATGCCTTTGGAATGCGCAGTGTCGATGAGGCCCTTAATTCCCGAGGGAAGCTTGCCGGTATCTACGGTCCAGTCGCCGAGCGAGGTCTTGTCGTTGTCGCGCGGAAACTTAACGCCAAACCATCCGTCGTCCATCACGAAGAGCTCGCCGCCAAGATCGGCGATATCGCCCATCATGTTGTTCATGCCTTTTTCGTCGATATTGAAATAGACGCCTTCCCAGCTGTTGAGAAGCACCTTGCGGGGCACATCGCCGTGAGCGATCTTGTGCTTGCGGGCCCAGCGGTGGAAATTGCGGCTGACACCGCTCAGACCTTCGTCGGAATAGCTCAGAGCGAGTTCGGGTGTGGCGAATACCTCGCCTTTGGCAATGTGATAGGCCGAATTCTCCTCGTTGATGCCGGCGAAGAAATGATGGTAGTCGGTATGGTCGGTGTCGAAGCGGAGCTTGTAGTTGCCGCTGTAGCAGAGCGCCGCGCCTATGACACGGCCGCTGTTCTCGGCCGGCTTGCCGTCGAGCGACAGCATGACCTCGGAATGCGCCGTGTGGGAGTTGCGCACGCCGTCCTTATTCTTTATCACTTTCATGCCGTGTGTCAGCGGCTCGGTCTCGAGGTGGCCTTCGTTGTGATTGGTGCCGTAGAGGTGCGACAGCCATACGTCGCCATAGCGCACGGGCAGATAGCCCGAGGCGAACTGCGTGAGGGTGACATCGCCTTTCTCGCCATGGCTGATCTCGGTCCAGGTCTCGATTACATCCTCGCCGGGATATGTGCGGTAATTCACATCGACGTAGAAGGGATAGTAAGTGTCGCGCAGGCGCACTGTGGTGACATCGGCGCCGTCGCGCGAGCTGCGATTGATGCCGTCGACCACCAGATCGAGAGTCATGTTGCCGTCGGCGTGCGTGGCTGCCACGGCGGTCTCGCCGGTAGTGGTCATGCCGTAGGCAGGATAGGCATCCTGAGCCTTACCGGCGGCCGAGCGGAGCTGCTCGTAGGTGTCTTTGTCGCTGATTTTGGCGCCGTAATACACATGACGCAGTTTTTTACCTTTTTTAGCATCGAGTATGAGTGAAGAAGAAGGTGTCGAGACCTCGACAATCTCGGCGAAAGCCGGTGTGGCGACCGCGACAATAAGAGCCGCAGCCGCCACACAGCCTGAAAAATGTCTATTCATCAGGATTTTGATTCAATGAGTAATTTTCCGAACACAGATATATCCCTGGCAGTAAGCAGGGGCGGGTTTTCGGCTGCGAGAGCCGTTTCGAGGGTTGTTTCACCCGAAAGAACAAGCACGCCGAATGCACCGGCATTCTGAGCCATGGCCACATCGGTGTAGATGCGGTCGCCGCACATGGCGATTTCGTCGGCGCGGAGGCCGTAGTGGTACATTATGCCCGAAAGCATGTCGGGGTTGGGCTTGCCTATGACCAGGTCGGGGCAACGGCCGGTGGCGTACTCTATGCACTTGCACAGCGAGCCGCAGTCGACCAGCACCGTGGGCTGGTCGGTGGGGCACACGCGGTCGGGGTTAGTGGCTATATAGGGCACGCCCTGTGAAGCCAGCCATGCCGCATGGCACAGACGCTCATAAGTGAGCGTGGTATCGAAGGCCACCAGCAGGAGATCGGGCTTGTCGGAAGGGTCGATAGCCGTCATGCGGTAGCCGGCTTCCTCGAATTCCTTTATCATCGAGGGTGTGCCCGTGGCGAAGATGCTCTTCACCTGGGGCATTTTGGCCTTGAGATACTCTATGGTAGCCACCGCTGTGGTGTACATGCGGTCGGGAGTGGCCTCGATGCCGAGTTTCTCGAGCTTTTTGAGATAGTCGGCACGGCTGCGCGTGGGGTTGTTGGTAAGAAAGGAATAGCCGATACCGTTATCGGTCAGTTCCTTGAGAAAATCTTTGGTGAAAGGGAACAGACGCGAACCCATATATATGGTTCCGTCCATATCGAGAGCCACATGCTTTATTTTGCGGCATGCCGCCATGAGCTCGTCGTGGCTGAGGGGCGAAATATAATCTTTTTCCATCAATCAGAGGTCTATATCTTCGTCGGATTTTTCTACTGCTTGTTCAAATTCGCCATGTTCGGCGGCTTCGCGTGCATAGAAGGCATTGGAGCGCTGATAGCCGTCGCGCGGAGCGGCCCACATGGTCACAAAAGTTATGGCACCGAGAATGCCCACGCCGATGATGAGATAGAACACCATATTCCATCCCCAGTGGTCGGCCACGATACCGATACCGATAGCCGAAAGGAAGGATCCGACATAGCCGAAAATGCCGGCAAGGCCGTTGGCAGTAGCCGAGGCTTCTTTAGTGGCATGGTTGGCCGAGGCGATGCCGATGAGTGCCTGCGGACCATAGATGAAGAAGCCGGCCATGGCGAGCACCACGATAGAGAGAACCATAGGCAGACCGGGGCACAGGATGAATATGCTCATGAAGATAACTGCACTGGCCATGCACACCAGGCACATGCGGTGTGCCTTGCCCTTGAAAATATGGTCGGTGCACCAGCCGGCGGCAATAGTGCCGACGATAGCGAAAATCTCGAACACACCTACCGACCATGCGGCATCCTCGATGCTCATGCCACGGGCCTCGGTGAGGAATTTAGGGCCCCAGTCGAGGATACCCATGCGCATCACATATACGAATACGTTGGCTATACAGAGTGTCCAGATCCAGCGGTTGGTCCACACCATTACCTTGAGGAACTTGGAGTGCGACGGATTGGCGCCGTCGGTCTTCTTGCCGGTTTTGGTGGCGGGAAGTTCGGGCAGACCTACGGAGCGGGGATCGTCGCGCAGACCGAAATAGAGCCATGCGGCACCTGCCACGGCAAAGCATGCGGGCAGCCAGAAACACCACTTCCACGCATCCCAGTGACGCGCGTAGCTCAGGATGGTCTCCATGTGCTCGGGCACGCTCTTGTCGAGACCGAGGTTCGCAGCGATAGTATTAATGATTTCGGGATTAGCACTGAGGTCGGTACCCATGGAACCCATGATGTAGCCGCAGACCACCACAGCCGATGCGGCGCCGATGGAGTGCGAGGTGTTCCATATCGACATCTTTGTGGCCAGTTCGGACGGATGTATCCAGCACGGCAGCAGACGCGCGCAGGGAGGATAGCCCACACCCTGGAACAGCTGATTTATGACAATAGTGCCGCCCATCAGGAGCACCAGCATATTGATGAAGTCGGGGCCCTGGTCGACACCCGTTATCCACGAGCTGATATTGACACCGAAACCGAATGCAAAGTTACTGAGCGCACACAACAGCAGACCGATGGCCATGACAGCACGCGCGCTGTAGCGGTCGACAACAAAACCGTTGATAAACCGCGACATGCCGTAGATAAGCGAACCGATGCCTATGACGATACCGAAACTGGTGTTCGAGATACCGTACTGGGCGGTAAGGCCCGGCATCGCTATCGAAAAGTTCTTGCGGACAAAGTAGTAGATGGCATAGCCTATCATCGACACGATGATAGTGCGCAACTGCCATTGCTTGAATTTCCTGACGACATCCGGCGACCAGTTGCCGTAGATATTCTCTTGAGCCATTGAAAGAAATGTTTATGATGGTTAGATTATAGGAATTATCGACATGACGAAGCCGCCAACCGAGTCTTCATATTCACTTCACGTTGTTAAGCTTTTTGGTGGCTTCGACGTCGATGGCCATTGCCAGAAGGCTTACGGGATTGAGCACGGGCACGCCTGTGCTCATCTCTATCTGCCACTTGCATGTCTCGCAGTCGGTAACCACATAGTCGACGCGGGCGCGCTCTATCTGGTCGAACAGCTCCTTGCCGATGGCCTGCGAATAGGGGTAATTCTCCTTTTTGAAGCCATAAGTGCCTGCGATGCCGCAGCAGAGCGAATCAATAGGCTCGAACTCCACACCCGGTATCATGCGGACGAGCGACGAGGAGTATATGCCCCACCCCAGCTTCTGCATGTGGCAGGGTGTATGATAGGTGACGCGACAGTGGAAATCGGGCTTGAAGGCGATTTTCACGTTGCCGGAGTCGAGAAGCCTGTAGATGAATACGGAAACGAGCGATATGTCGTCGCGGACATCGGCATTGTCCACATCGAGAAGATGTGGGTATTCGTCGCGCATGGTGAATATGCACGTCGAGCTTGCGCCCACCACCTCCATGCCGGCTTTAACGGCCTTGCGGATGGATGCGATGTTGAGTTCGGCGTCCTTGCGGGCCGAATCGATGAGTCGGTTGGAGATCTTGGCCACACCGCAGCAACGCTCTTTCTCGAGCAGTTCGACGCCGTAGCCGATGGCGTTGAGGACCTTTACGACGTCCTTGCCAAGCTGCGGGAAATTGTAGTTCACGTAGCAGCCGTGGAAATATGCTACCTTATTGGCGAAAACGCTCTGGTCGGGAGCCTTGGTGCGCATCCACTTTTCGAAGGTGGTGCCGCTGTATTTGGGGAAGGTGCGGTGTTTGTCGATGCCGAGCACCCCGTCCATCACCAGTTTAACCGGTGCCAGCCCGAGCATGGTATTGACCACCGGCGCCATGCGTGTGGCGCAGGAGCCCATGAAATCGGTGCTTGCCAGCAGGCGGTCGCGCAGTTTGGGCGACGATTTGTCGTAGCGTATGCGCGCCATCTGTATGATATCGCCGATGCGCACATTGTTGGGGCACGACACCTCGCACCGCTTGCAGTTGAGGCAGTATTTGAGAGCGTTGTTATAGAACTCGGCGTTTTTGAGGCGGTAGCGTTCGCCGTCGGGACCGGCCTGTTTCGGACCCGGATATGCTGTGTTGACAGCGGCCACGGGGCAGTACACGGTGCAGATAGTGCATTTGATGCACTGCTCGAAATCGTTGGCACTTATATTTTTAACTTGATATTCCATTGCAGTGGTCCTTGATTTATTTAACAAGCCGCGATGCCACTTCCATGGCCGTGACAACGGCCACACCGGCGCCCGAGCCTTCCTTGAGTGAATTGCATCCGCCAAGGATAGAGCCCACGGCATAGAGATTGCCGACGGTGCGGCCGTCCTTGCTCACGCGGAAGCCTGCATCGGTCTTCACGCCGAACTTAACGAAAGGCTGAGCCTCGAAAAGATTGTCGCGGAACCAGTCGGCGCGTTCGCCCTCGGTGACGACATCGACACCGAACACCGGCTCATATATTCGGTCGGGCTCGGCTACGAGACCGCGGCTGAAGAAGCTGCCTGTGGCAAGAATAAAGTTATCGGCTCGGAGACTGCCATGGCCGAGGTTTGCTGTATCGATGGCCACAAGCCGGTCGCCGTCCATATATCCTGCGGTAACATTGTCACCCAAAAGATAGGTGCCTCCGATTTTCTCATAATAGCGTCGGAGGGCCAGCTGCATGCGTACACCCTGCACCGAAATAGGATGTGTGGAAAGACTCATCACGTTCTTGCCGGTGATACGGCGCAGATCGTCGACGGCGCTCTGACCGTCGAGCCCGACAACGGCCGGTATTATTACCGATTCGGCCTTGGGTGCGGCGGTGACGATAGCCTTGGCGAGGCGTTCGAGAGCATCGCCGTGCATGATGCGTGCAATGCCTGGAGCACGCATCTCGGTGGTATTCTTGCGCAGATGCTCAAGCTCTGGAGTGGTGAGTTCGGCCACCTCGCATTCGAGACCGCAGCGCGCCAGATTGTCGGCTACAAAGCCCTGATAGAAATCGAGAAAACCTTTTATTCCCACAATGGCCGTCTTACCCCAGGTGGAGCCGTCGGGTGCCGGTGCGACGGCACAGTCGGCGGTCGAAAGCCATGTCGGCTTGAAAAGGCCCACGGGGGTGAGATAGTAGTGATTGGACTCTTCGCCGCCTACAACGGCGATACCGGCGCGCTCGAAGAGCGCTTTTGCCTCGCGGGCATGCCCGGCGACCTTGTCGGCACCGACCTTGGTGTAGGGGTGCGACCCGGGCAGCGACGCAAGATGTTCGAGCGGCTTGTCCACCGGATTGCCATCAGCGTCTCGGGAAAGGAGTCCCATCGAGCCGGAACTGAAATGAAGGGCACCCTGGCCCGTAGTGATTATGGCAGTGCGCTGTCCACGTTCCTGGAGTATGATACCCGCAACGAGTCCGGCCAGGCCGCCACCTATTATAATAGTATCGTAGTTCATTGCTTCTTGGCTTCTTCGTTGTTTTGATATTTATCCAGGCCGCACATTCCTTCGTAGAGCCACGATGTGAACTGAGCCTCGACCAGTGTCTGTCCCCATGCCACCGGCTTCATGCCTTTCCAGCGTTCGTTGACGAAAGAGGCAAGGTCGTAGAGTTCTTTCTGACGGCAATTGAGACGATCGCCGAGGATAGCAGCGGCGCGGCATGCGCAGAGACCGCCCTGGCAGGTGCCCATGCCCATACGGGTGCGCCGGCGCAGATTGATAAGATTGTTGACATGGAGCTGGTCGATGGCAAAATTGACTTCGCCCACCGACACGGCCTCGCACTCGCACACAAGGGCGTCGTCGACATCGCCGGTCGGAATCTCGCTCGACAGTGTGCCGTGGCGGCCTTCGGCGGCTTTCTGGTCGGTGCTCATGTCGATGATATGGTGCTTGCGGCTGTGAGCGTTCTTCGGTTCTTTGTTTTCGGAACCTGGCAGCGGGATTTCGGCAGTGCGGCACGGACGGCCTTCGATGCCGAGCTTCTTGCATACCATGTCGGCGGCCCATTCGGCCATAAGACGGTAGGTCATGAGTTTGCCGCCCGAGATGGTGACGAAACCTTCGATGCCGTCGCGCACAGCGTGATCGAGACACACTATGCCGCGGCTGATGCTGCGGCCAGAGGGGTCGTCATCGGAGGCGATGAGCGGACGCACACCGGCGTAGGCACGCAGGATGCGGGTGTAGGCAAGAGCGGGAGCGATCTTGGTACCCTCGCGGAGGAGGATGTCGACCTCGTCGGGGGTAACGGTCATATTGTCGATCTGATCGTAGGGTATGCGGCTCGAAGTGGTGCCTATGAGCGAAATGGTATCGCCGGGCACGAGAATATCGGCGTCGGCCGGTTTGCGGCAACGGTTGATAACCACATTGTTGACACGGTGACCGAAAATAAGGAGGGCGCCTTTTGCGGGGAACATATTGATTCTGGCACCTGCCATCTCCACGATATTCTGGCCCCATATGCCTGCCGCATTCACCACGATATCGCACTCCACGCGGGTCTTCTCGCCGGTGTGATGGTCGCGGAGCACCACGCCGCAGATGCGGTTGCCCGAACGGATGAAGTCAACAACCTCGTGATAGGTGAGGATATCGGCACCGTTCTGACGTGCGGCGAGGGCGTTGGCTGTGGTGAGGCGGAAGGGATCGACCGCACCGTCGGGCACCTTGACAGCGCCGATGATGTCGGGATTGACCGCCGGTTCCATCCTTATGGCATCGGCAGGGTCGATAACCTCGGCATTGATGCCTGCCTTGAGGCACGACTCAACGAAAGTTTTCTGATACTCGAGAGAATCCTCGGGAAGAGTAACAAAAAGGCCTCCCGTCTCCTCCACACAGTGTGCGGCGATGCGACGGAGGGTCATATTCTCTTTTATACACTCGGTGGCGGACTCGCCGTCGGTCACGGCATAGCGGGCACCGCTGTGCAGCAGACCGTGATTTCGGCCGGTGGCTCCCGCCGTGAAATCGAAACGCTCCACCAGAAGCACCTTAAGACCGCGCATGGCGCAGTCGCGTGCTGTTCCCGCTCCGGTGGCACCGGCACCGATGATAACTACATCGTAGTGCCTGGGCGGCTGTATGTTGTTTGTCATAACGAAGTGGTCTATAATGTGTTCAATGCAAGAAATTCCGTGTTTCGACCCGCGAACGCATAAGTTTCGCTTTTATAGCTCCGCTATTTCGGAACAAAAGTACATCATTTATTTTTCAAAAGCAAATAAATATCGGACTTTATATGCGCGAAAGTAATGATGAAGGGTATCGAAAGCGCCGCACGCGTCCTGCAAAACATTAGGTGTCAGTCCTTTTTCAAGTATGGTTCGAAGAAATTCCAGATAATTTCGGATGTTTCGATATCTTTTTTCGCCCACGAATGCTTCCCGCCCTCTATACGGTAGAGAACCACATCGGCTCCCGAGGGAGAATTGCCATATACAGTACGCACCACAGTCTTGCCCGACTCGGGGAGCGACGGCACGGTATCGGTGACTTCGGTCGTGCACCGGTTGTTGGCAGCTATAGCAGCAACAGCCAGGGGCACAGGGATGTAAGCGCCCCACCCTCCTTTGTTCTCATGGTCTCCGCCCCACATGGAGGTCTTGTCGGCAGTGCCGTGTATTTCCATAAAAGGCACCGGCGCCGTCAGCTTCTCGGGCAGATAGGTGCATTCGAATGTCAGACCGGCCACAGAAGCATAGGCACGGCAGAGCGTCGGATCGGTATAAGCGAACTGATAGCATAGATCGCCACCGTTCGACATGCCTGCGCAGAACACATTTTCGCGGCTGAGCCCGTAGCGGGCGCATACTTCATCGAGAAGATTGCGGAAATAGTCGGCTTCGTCGATAACTATCGACTCCTGAGGCGGATATCCCACCTTCCAGCCTTCCTTGCCACGTGAATCGGGCAAGCCATCGGGGTAACACACGGCGAAACCATGCCGGTCGGCAGCCGCATTGAGGTCGGCAAGCCATCGTGTTTTGGAGCCGTAGCCATGCACATAGACCACCAACGGAGCATCAGCACTCAGATTGTCAGGCTTATACATGGCGTATGTACGGTTTGTGCCCTTGTAATTAAAACTTTGTTTTTCCGGTTCGATTTTCTGTGCCGAAAGAGACAAAAAGCCAGTCAGCACGCACATTATTAATAATAGCTGTTTCATAGCGTAAGGTTTAGAAGCTGCTTCACAGCCCCAAAGTTATCCGAAAATGGCGAGACTGCAAAATTTTATTTCGAAATTTTCACATAAATATTTCGTTTTAGTTTCTTTTTTATTAATTTTGCACCAAAAGCATTCCTGTACAGCCATGACAATCACAAAAGAAGACCGCCATAAACTGATTCTCGACTCGCTGCACCGTCACGAAGCAATGCAGGTATCCGAGCTTGCAGCCCTTCTGGACGTGTCGACTGTAACAATACGAAAGGACCTCACCGAGCTTGAGAAAGCCAACAAGCTCTACCGCAGCCACGGCCGTGCCATCCTCATCAATCCCTATATCAACAATCGCTCGGTGAATGAAAAAGAGCATCTCGCCCGGCAGGAAAAAGAGGAAATAGGGCGCTATGCCGCCACACTCATCGACAAAAACGACAGCATAATCATAGCATCGGGCACCACGGTACTCGCTTTTGCCAGGGCGATTGTGCCCAAACACCGTCTCAATGTAATATCGGCGTCGCTTCAGGTATCGGAACTTCTTGGCGCCAATGAATCGATTGATATAATGCAACTTGGAGGCTCGCTACGATCGAGTTCGCTATCAGTTGTAGGCAAAGTGGCCGAGGCTCCGCTCTACGAGCTGTCGTGCAGCAAACTCTTCCTTGGGGTCGACGGCATAGACCTCGATTTCGGCATAACCACCACCGACATGCGCGAAGCCAATCTCAACAAAGTGATGATGCGTACGGCACAGAAAACCATAGTACTGGCCGACTCGTCGAAGTTCCGCCGCAGAGGTTTCAGCAAGATCGCCAACATCACCGATGTCGACATGATAATAACCGACAGCAACATACCCGACCGCGTGGCCCGTCAGCTCGAGGAAAACGGCATCGACGTCAAGATAGTAGACGTAGCTGCGGCGATACAATAAATCATAAGCTCAACTTTTTCATCTGCCCCGCACCCCTCCCGGCTGCGGGGTTTCTTATCCACCGACAGCAAAGATTTTTAACATAAAAAATATTGATTATATTTTGGCCGTATGGATGATTATTCATACTTTTGTTGCGCAAAGAAAGTTCCGATGTTTCGATTCGATACGCATGTATCCTTTTTCCAAACTCTAAAAATCTATCTCAAACCACTGTTTTGCCTATACGAATCGTTGCCAATCATCTCATTGTCACACCGCTCCGGCATCCATCCGAGGCTAATCCTTTTTGAACGAAAACATACAAAACTTCGAAGCAACTAAAAGCCATGACAAAACTTGCCAAAAGCTTTCTGCCGGCAATGCTGATTCTGTGTTCGGCCATCGATACTCCGGCGGCCGCCCCTCAGGGCAATCCCCTGGTATTCGGCAATGCGCGGCTTTCCATCATCACACCCCAACTTCTGCGTCTGGAGTATGCTAAAGACGGCAAGTTTATCGACGAGCCGACACTGTTCGCCTACGACCGGTCGAACATTCTGCCGGCAGACAGCATCGCAATCAAAGATCTCGGCGACGGCAGATACGAAATCACGACCTCTGCCCTCACCATAAACTATCACGATGACGGGTTTCCTTTCTCGACATCCAACCTGGCCGTATACTACACTCTCGACGGAAAGAAGAAAAAATTCACCAACCGCTTCCTGCCCAAAAACAACCTCGGCGGAACCGTCGAGACACTCGACCGTGTAACCAAGGAGATTCCCATGAACGACGGCCTGCTGAGTCGCGACGGATGGTATATGATCGACGACGAACGCTCCGACCTGCTCGTGGACGGATGGCTCAAGGCACGCGACACCGACAGCCACGTGCAGGATCAGTACTGCTTTATCTACGGAAACGACTACCGAGGCGCCCTTGCGTCGCTGGGAGCCATCAGCGGCAAGGTGCCCATGACACGAAAGTATATCCACGGAGTGTGGTACTGCCGCTACTGGGACTATACGGCCGACGAATTTCTCGACATTATCAAAGGCTATGACGAGAACGACTTCCCCATCGACAACATAGTGTTCGACATGGGATGGCACACCAACGACGCCACGACAGGCACCGGGCACAACGGACATCTGAACTGGAACGGCTACACCTGGAACAAAGAACTAATTCCCGACCCGCAGGCGCTCATCGACTCCATCCACGCGCAGGGTGTGACGGTGTCGCTCAACGACCACCCGCACGACGGCCTGCGCCCTCACGAGCACAACTACGCCGAGTTCGCCGCCGAACTCGGAGCTCCCGAGGGCACGGTGCCTCTGTTCGATCTTTCGGACCGCAACTACATGGAGAAGTTCTTCAAATACGCCCACCGGCCCAGCGAGGACATGGGCGTGGACTTCTGGTGGCTCGACTGGCAGCAGAACTATCTCTACCCCTATGTAAGAGGCCACAACACCACATCGCTCGCCTGGATCAACGAACTCTACTACCGCGACTCGCAGACCAACAACCGCCGCGGCGCCGGCTACAGCCGATGGGCCGGCTGGGGCGACCACCGTCACCCGATACAGTTTTCGGGCGACGCCCAGTCCAACTGGGAACTCCTCGCCTTCGAGGTAAAACTGACTTCGGGCAGCGGTCAGGGCGGATGCTACTACTGGGCACACGACATAGGCGGCTTCCGGGGCAAACCGAATCCCGAACTTACTGTGCGCTGGACACAGTTCGGCGCCCTGTCGGCGGCACTGCGCGTGCACTCGACCAAAGACGCCAAGCTCGACCGCCGTCCGTGGATATCGGGCGAAAAAGAGACACAGGCCATGAGGCGCATGTACCACTTCCGGTCGATGCTCATGCCCTATGTATACTCGAGTGTATGGCAGACACACAATACGATGGTGCCCCTCAACCGCAACATGTTTATTGACTACGGCGACCAGGCCGAATCGTTCGGGCAGCCCCAGCAGTTCACATTCGGCGACATTCTTCTTGCCGCTCCCATCACCACCCCGGGCGAAGGCGCCGATAAGACAGCCTCGCAGAAAGTATGGTTCCCGGCAGGCGAAGTGTGGTACGACTACTTCACACACGAGCGTAAGGACGGCGGCAACACCGAGCAGATAGCCAAGCCGCTCGACGAGTTCCCGCTCTATGTGCGCGGCGGATGGGTACTGCCCATGCAGCCCTACACTCCCCGACCCGCCACCACACCGCTCACCACGCTTGTGATGCGTGTATATCCGGCCGCCGGAGATGCCGCCAACACCTTCACCCTCTACGAAGACGACGGCATATCGCTCGACTATCAGAAAGGAATATACGCCACTACAGACCTCACATACGAGCAGGCCGGCAATAAAGCCACCGTGACCGTACACCCGGCGAAGGGATCGTATCCCGGCCAGATCACAAAACGCGCCTACCGGCTCGAGCTGCCCGCCCTCACGGCCGACACCAAAGTGAAGGTGAACGGCAAACGCGCCAAAACCGTCTACGACCGGGCCCTCGGCGCCCTCACTGTCGAGGTGCCGGCTACATCTGTAAATAAATCAGTAAAAATAGAATACGAACTATGAAAAACCGTCTTTTCCTTGTACTGACAATGGCGGCTGCATCGGCTTTCGCAGCATCGGCCGCCCTTCCTAAAGTGATTGCCCACCGCGGCTACTGGGATACCGAAGGCTCGGCACAGAACTCTATCCGCGCTCTTGTCAAAGCCGACTCCGTGGGATGCTATGCTTCCGAATTCGACGTGTGGATGACTTCGGACGGCGTTCTCGTCGTGAACCACGATGCCGACATCAACGGTGTGCACATCGAAAGCTCGCCTGCCAAGAAGGTGCTCGCCGAAAAACTCGCCAACGGCGAAAACGTGCCCACACTCGAAAGCTATCTCGCGCAGGCCGCCAAACAGCCCTCGCGCATAGTGCTCGAGCTCAAGACTCACGACAGCCGCAAGCACGAGCGCAAAGCCATAAAGGATATAGTGAAAATGGTGAAGAAATACGGCCTCGAAGACAAGACCGACTACATCACTTTCTCGAAATACGGTTTCCAGGATCTGATCAAATATACCCCTGAGGGCACTGCCGTATACTATCTGACCGGCGACTATATACCCTGGCAGGTGAAAGAGATGGGCGGTGCCGGAATCGACTATTCGCTCAAGGTGATGAAGCAACACCCCGAATGGATCAAAATGACACACGATCTGGGTATGGAAGTGAACGTGTGGACCGTGAACGATCCCGCCGACATGCAGTGGTGCATCGACAACGGTGTGGACTACATCACCACCAACGCCCCCGAGCAGCTCCAACAGCTGTTAGCGAAATAAGAGGGCGAAAGGTTTATAAAGTAATAAGTTGAAAAAGTTAAGATAATGGTTCCGGCGAAGGTTCCATTATCTTAACTTTTTCAACTTAATACTTTTTTGACTCTAAAATTACAGGTGCAGCTTGGCGGTGGCCATGAGGCTGCGCGGAAGAGAGGGGCCGTAGATATAGCCCGAGTCGCGCATGGAGCCTTTGTCGAAATCGCTCTGATAGCTGTTGAAGATATTCATCAGGCCGGCGCTGAATTCGAGGCAGGCAGTCTTATAGATATTCACTTCGTAGCTCAGTTTGGCACTGGCATCGAAGAAACGCGGAGTATCGACCGCCTTGTCGACCGGCGTGCCCGAGCCGGCGATATGCTGAACAAGCATCGAACCGGTATATGTGCCCGACAGCGAGGCCGTGAAATGCTTGTTGATGTTGTACGATGCATTGAAGAAGCCATAGAGATCGGGCGTGCGGAACATCTTCTTCACCGGCGCCACAGCGGGGTCCTCGCTCCAGTATTCGAGCTGCTTGTAGCGGCTGTTCTGCCAGGTGATACCGCCCTGCACCATCCACTTGGGCCATACCAGACGTAACTCGGCGTTGAAGCCGTATACGCGGGCGCCGCCGCCGTTGTAGCGTTCCTGCACGGCATTGCCCTCGGCATCGGTGTGGTCGAGAAGACGCAGTGCGAACACATCGCGCAGGTCGGTATAGAATCCCTCGACCATAAGATTGGCCTGCACGTCGCCGAGGCGGTGATAGAAATCGGCCGAGAAGCTGAAGCTGTTGCTGCTTTCCTGTTTGAGATCGGGAGCCAGAACCGTCACCAGGCGCTCGCCGCCGACTATGGCTATATGGAAGTCCTCGTCGTAGGCCTGGGGCGAACGGAAGCCTGTCGAGTAGGACAGGCGGAAATTGATGCGCTCCGACGGATTATAGCGAATGTTCACACGCGGCGAAACTATCGGATTGTGAATCATCGAATGCTTGTCGAGGCGCGCACCAACAAGAAAGCCCCAGCGGTCGGTGCGCCATTCATTCTGCGCATAGGCGCTGTATATGTTCACCTTCTGGCTTATGTCGTGATTATAACCGATGGTCACATCATGAAGATAGTTGTGGCTGTACTCGATGCCGCCGATAAACTCGGCCGGCATGAATATGACGTGCCCGAACTGCTGCGTCCACTGGGCGCCGGCCGTTGCGGTAAGGTCGTTTGTGCGGCCATAGGCGTCGGGGTCCATGTCGCTGCCGTAGTAGCTCTTGCGCCGTATGCTCTGCAGCGCCGTGAACACGTTGAAATGCTTGTCGCGGTCGTGCGACCACAGATCGTAGGCCACTTCGGCGCCGTGATTGTTGTGCTCCACCTGTTCGGCCACCATGGCCATGTGAGGCGGCTGGTCGATATTGTCGCCGCCGCGGCGATACTCGTGCGTGGCATGATACTCGGCCGTAAGACGCTGGTCGGGGGTGAATCGCATGTTGGTGCGCGCGCCAAGAGTCTGACTCTTCAGTTCCGGCACCTCGGTATAGCCGTCGCCGTCGTGGTCGTAGCCGTCGCGGTTGCGGCTCTGGCCGTAGACAGTAAGGCCGATTTCATTGTTGTGCCCCACGACCGAGGCATTGAAGGTGGTATTGTTGTCGAGCGCTCCGCTGATACCGATGGATGCCAACGAGTGGCTCACCTCGGCATAGTTCGCCGCAGGGTCCTTGGTGATGATATTGATAGTACCTCCGATTGCCGATGAGCCGAAGAGCGCCGACCCGCCTCCGCGCATCACCTCCACGCGGTCTATCATATTGGCCGGAATCTGCTCCAGGCCATAGACACCGGCAAGGGCCGAGAAGACCGGGCGCGAATTCATAAGAATCTGAGAATAGTGGCCGTCGAGGCCATTGATACGCACCTGGGTGAAACCGCAGTTCTGGCAGTCGTTCTCCACGCGCACACCCGGCTGATAATTGAGGCCGTCGGCCAGCGAGCAGGCATCGACAAGGCGGAAAATCCTGTCGTCGACCACACTGACAAGCGCCGGACTATGGCGGCGCTTGAGTTCGCTCTTGGTACCGGTGACCACAACCTGCTCGAGCATCATGGCGTCGGGCACTACCTCGAAGTTTAGTTCGAGTGTCTTGCCGGGCTGCAAGGTCACCTTCTTGCGCTCGGTGACATAGCCCGTATAAGCGGCCTCCACCTCGTATTCGCCCGGCGTCAGATGCCGCAGAGCGTAGTGGCCTGAGGCATCGGTGGTGGTGCCGACCCTCAGCGAGGGTATACTGATGATGTAGAAAGGCAGATGTTCGCCGGTCTCCTTATCGATTACATGACCGGTAAGATTCGTGTCGGCCGACTGGGCCTGCACGAACAGAGCCGATACTGCAAGGAGTACCGACATAATATATTTTGTCATAGGATAGTGTTTTTACTGAATTACGAAAATGTTGCCGGAAATCACGCAGCCACAGGCGGCGAACGGCCTTTTCTCAAATCGGTAAAAACAGGATTCAGCCCTATTTTGACGTGGAAAACCAAATATATCTTTCGCTCCGACACTCCGGGGATTTCAGCCGACGGAGTCCGGTCGACCGCAGCCATAGCCGCGTTGATATGCGCTATAGCCTGAAAAGCACACCCGGAATGCGAATGTGACGTACCCGGAATAAACGGATGTGAGTGGACTTCGGTATGGCCGTCGAAGAGTCGATGCGTATGGAAAAAGAGTGTATTTCCGCAAAAAAACATTGCGAAAAGTACCAGCAGAAACCAGGCTATATTACGCGATCTTCTCTCCATACCGTTTTGAAGCCGCAAAATTAGCAAAAATCTCCCATTCCGTCAAACAGCCATCAAAAACAGGCCGTTCACGGATTATTTATCCACCAATCAAGGCAGACGGACTACGATAAATAATGCCCGATAATGGCTGCGATCGCCACGCTCACTGCAATCAGCACAATCTCGTTGCGGATATACATGAAATGCTTGCGCCGGTTCCGCTCGCTCAGCTCGCGGTCGAACACACAGTCGCCACAATAGGCCGTAAGGACCCCGATGATTCTCTGCCGTCTCTTATGAAGATTGTCGAAAAAGACATAAGCCTCAGAACCGTCGTGCGCCTCCAGTACAAGATACATATGGTCTAAACGTCCTCTTTCCGTTGTTTCGCACCAATCGATATAGACTCTGCGATAATCGCTCCAGGGATAAAATGCTTTTTCACCACTGAATCCCAAAGAACTTCTTGTCCAGTATTTAATGCCCTCAGCGCCGATTTCGATTCGTTTCGGATTTTTTATCTTTACCAGAAGATCCCACAGCAGAATCATTAAAAAAGGCGCAGAGAAGGCCAGCAGAGCGCCAAGACTATAACGCTCCCGCATAGCTTCGTTGAAAATTAAAATAATAACCATAATGACCATAATCCACAACATGACTGTCATAGTCTGCTTCTCTCTGAAAATACCGGATCGTTCCATCGGCCTCAAAAATTACTACAGCAAAGATATAAATTCCACCCGAATTCCCCACCGGCCGCCCTAAAATAATAAAACAGACGCGGGGCTCGGGGAGAGCTGCGTCTGTTTTAGCAAGGATTTAATGGATTTATGCCGTTACTTTACAAGTACTTTCTGACCGTTGTAGATATAAAATCCCGGCTCAGGCCGGCCCTCTACCCTGCGCCCCGAAAGATCGTAATATACATCGGGCAAAGCATCGGGAATTTCTACCGACTCCACACCTGTAGTGACACCGCCCTCGATGGTGAACTGACACCACACATGGTCGTTTTCGGGCACACTTGCATTAGTGGTCGCTTCAACGAACTTTATATCCGTAATTTCTACAGGATATGTACCGTCTTCCATATAAGGTTCAGCAATGAATCCTATAGTAAATAGCAGGTCGAGCGGATTGCCGTCCTCGTCGTCGGGATAGTAATTGTCCTGATTCATAGAGTAGCTGATTACTTTCACCGTCACACTGTCTTCGAGCATATTGCACTGGATAGTGTGGGTGGAAGCGGCCCGGGCAGAAAGATGGATATCGTCGACCCACTCACGTCCCTGCCGGATCTTGGCAATTTTGACACCGCGCGGTACAAAGAATGCCATGTTGAATGCGGTAAATGTATCGACATCGCGCTGATACACTTTCAGGGTCGATATCGTTTTACCATCCGCGTCAAGTGTTATATCGTCGGCCCATACCTGCAGTGTCGACGATTCCTTGGTTATTACCGCTCCGGCTTCCTGTGAAAGAAAAGCCAGAATGCCGATAAGGAAGAATACTATTCTGTTCATTTGGTTTTAGAATATTTCCGTGTCCTCTCCTGACGGACACCTGTTTTTAAATAAATATAAGCGCATGTCACCACATCCTGCACATCGATGCGGCCGTCGCCGTTTATATCGGCAACTTCGGCATCGTACTGCGCCTTATTGCCAAGACTTACCTCGACGAGCATCACTGTATCGGAGGCGTCGACTTTGCGGTTGGAATCGGCATCGCCCATAACCTTACGCAGTATCGCGTCGTCCTGAATATTTCCGGCCTTATCGACTGCGAGAACGCTATAATACATATCGGCTTCGACCTTGTCGGCCGTATAGACGAACTTATCTGAATCAATGCCGTCGAGAAGCAAATTCCACAACAGTTCGCCGGCCCGCTGACCGTAAAGTTTTCTATACCATATTCCCGAACCGGCGTCGGAACTTTCAGCCTCGAATTCGAAGTTGAGATTGTCGGCCGTTCTGACCGTACGCATTCGTGCGGTCGGGCGCGAATAGTCGGTAGTATTTACCCAGCTGTCTGTGGCGATAGGATTCTCTGTATTGAAAACTATGCGTGCCGAGTTGGCAATCCGTGTCGAGTCAGGGAGATTGGTCTGAAGTCCGATTTCATATTCAAACTCTCCGATACCGCTGCCGTCGTAGTTCACAGGCAGTACACCATTCCACGGATTCTCGGCAATGTCCATTGTAAGAGGATCGAGAGTGTTGATTTCCACAATTAGAGAACCGTCTTCCGAAATATTCCATTCGGCCGAGGCGATGCTGTTGATTTCGGGACGCATATCGACTGTGACAACACCCGAAGCACCCTCTGCCAGTTCGACCGTACGACTTCCTATACTCAGCGACCGGGCACGGAATGTACCGGTGTCGAAGAGCTTGCTGTCGAGTTTGTTTTCAATCCTTATATACGAAGCCGGAGCGGTAGCCACTTCGGGCTCGTTCTCGAACTCTATGGTGTAGTCGATTCTCGCAACATCCAGTCCGATATGGTTTGAGCCGCCCGGGGCCACATAGCCGCGCATCTCGTTGGGATCGCACGGTCTGGGGATGTCGAGCGGATACGGCGTGGGGTTGGGATTATCGTTTTCGGCATTGTTCTGATTCCTCGGACGCAGCGAATTGTCGAGAGCATCGCCGAAAGCTCCCGGTAAAATACCGGCGCCATTCAGTATCGCACCCGGTGTCATGCCGTGAGGAATATTGGTATACGGCAGATCGTCATCATCGAGCAAACCGGGATAGGCGTCTCTCCAGGCATTGAAGCTGTTGTTGCCGCCGGCAAGGACTATGCCTCCGAGAGTGCAACCTATGCTTATGCCGATATTTCCGGCTGTTATGGCATTACCGCCTCCACCTCCGACCGATCCTCCTACTTCATTGGCGGTACTCTGGAAATCGCTCAGACGATTGTAATTGAAATTACTCTCACGAATTTTCACAGGCGCTTTTTCTGTCTCGGAGACTGAAAGGAAGCGTTTCACTTCCTGACTCAGCGGCAATCCGCACCACGCGTAGAAGTTCATTTTCTTGTCGGTGGACTTCAAAGCGAAAGTGAGTGTCTTGGTTTCGCCGGGTTCAAGCCATGGTATATACAAAGGCATATAGCGGCCTTCGACACCCTTTCCGAGAAGATTGTCGGTATCGTAGTATAGCGGTTCTTTTTTACCGGCGCTTTCGGGGACACCCGCAACCACAAATCTTCTGTACAGCTCTACATCAAGATTATCGTATGCCACATTGAATGGTACGGCCCACAGGCTGGTATTAGAAAGATTGGTAACGCTCACACTGAGGGTGTGAGGCAACTGGCGGACGGCCTGTTTCAGACTCACCTCTACCTTGGGCTCCACATATTGCAGCTGCTCGAGGACAAGGGCATCCGGCACTACTATCGTGTCGGTCTTATCGTCGGCATTGAATACGAGGCCAAGATCATATGCACCACAGGTCGCCCCGGAGTCAAAACCAAAATCGAAAAGCGCTTTCGCTCTGGAATGACCAGTAGTGACAACGCTGTCACAGCCAACGACTATATCGCCCTTGGACAGCCAAACCTTTTTCAGGCTTTCAAAGCCGTTTCCGGCAAGCGACATGATCATCAGTCCTTCGTTGGCGTGTCGCGAGGGAGTGTGTTCAAGCAGTGCGAAACGGTCGATTCTGTCGAGACGGAGATTGGTCGGCAGATTCTGGGAAACATCGTGAATCACCGCATAATGTGTGCCGTCTGACCGGGTATGGGTCCCTGCACCATTGACAATATCAATGCCTCGCGATGCAAACAGCAGTGAGCCGGAATTGTCGTATAAGTCGACCGAGGCGTTGCGGTCGGTTCCGAGTATCAGGCTGTCGCCATATTGTGCTGTGAACGAATATATCTTTATCTCATTGTCTTTAAAAGAACCCGTCATTTTAGCAATTCCGGGACTGATGGTATCTATGGCAGAGTCTATTTTCTGTCGGGTGTCGTGAAATGGCGACGAACTCACATTCAGATACCCGCGGTTATCGCTCACCAGCATATTAAAGTGGTTAAGCGGATAGATAACCGGCTTTTCATCCTCGACTGCGAAATAATAGTCGGTAGACCGGAAAGCATATTCTCTGACTGGGAACAGAGACACTATCGAAGCCGGAGTCTCGGGATTCTCGAGATTGAAACTTGCCTGATTGTCGATATCGTCGTTGATCCAGTAGCTATAGTTTTTAATACCTATGCCGCCCTGCGGTATTTTCACGAAATAGGCTGAGAAGGCCTGTGTCGTTACCGGCGGTTTGCCTGCAAGCAGGAAACGGATGGAATGCAGTCCGTCGGCCAAAGCGGCCACATCGATATCGGCATGGAGCAAACCATTGACAATACTCCCGACTGAATAACCGGACGGATCATTGTCGATGGTATAGAAACAGGTCATGCCGTCGGTCTCACTTTTTTCAGGAACTCTCAGAAACAATCCTTCGGCTATATCGGTCGGTATCACTCCGTCCTCTCCGGTGAACTGAACCGCAACGGTATGCAGACCGATCGAAAGTTCCGACGCGTCAAATTCAAAATGGAATGAGCCGGCGGCCGCGCCGTCCTGTCCGTCCACTACGGCGGGGATTCCGTCGATATAAAAGCGCGGAGTGAGACCGTCGGGACTTTTAATGCGCAGGAAATCTCTTGAAACCAACGATGCGTGTCCGTTGGAATCCACATACCGCACATGGACAGTATGCCGTCCCTCGGGCAGCGACGAGGCATCTATATCCAACGGGCCCGCACCTGTAAACACAGCCTGCGGAGACGCCTTGTCCGCGCAGTCGAACCAGTAGCTGTACTGCCCCGCCGCAAAAGAGACGCTGAAGATTAAGATTGCCGCCGTCAGCAGTAATTTACGTGTAATCATAATCCTGGTTTATTCGACGCCGGCCACCTCTATATCTATCGAAAGCTTACCGTCCGGGCTTGTTTTAGGAGCTACATTGAATTTTGTGATCCTCGGATTGGATGGCATGGGGCTGAATCCGATATTACCGTCATAGATGCCAATCTGAGTATCGTCGGATGAGGGAAGGGATTTCAGTTCGTCGGAGAGTTCATAGAAAGTGTCCTCCACATAGGGAGTTCCGTTGAAGGCAGAATTGGTATTGATAAGACCGTCCTGCGATTCTAAGGGGTTCACGGTCGTGCCAAGCACTACACAATAGTTGAACGAGAGATTTTCGACCGATCCGGGCACATTTCCCAGTACGCAGTTTACAAACTGCTGCGAACCGGCTGCCTGTGAAATATTATTCAGGATACAATTCTGAAAACTCGATTCAGGTCCCGACTCCACATCGCCGATAACAGAATTTACAGCCGTAAGTTTCAGCCATCCCGACGTGGTGCCGCGTGATATTTTATTTATCACATAGCTGTTTACCAGTGTTACATCTGAAGCAAACGATGTGCCCGTACCGGTCACATTAAGGCTGTTTAAAGTGCATTTGTAGAAATTGAGCGGAGTTTTCGAGCGGGTAAGCCTCACCTCGTTTTTGAAAACGACATTCTCGAAGTTTACAGCGTAGTTTTCAAGATTCTGATTGCCGACAATTTCCGAGGGGATATTGCTGACCTCGCCGCAGGGAAGGCCCATGCCGGCACCACGGATTGTAAGACCGTTTTTCAGCACTCCGTTTTTTCCCGATGTCACAGCATCGAACTGACCGGGAGAAAGAGTAATCACATCACCGCTGTCGGCCGCTTCCACCGCTTTGTTAAGGGCCTGGGAGCCGTAGAAAAAGTTTACTTCTCCCTTGTGCAGGAGAGTCGCAATCTGCGAGGTCTGTGCCTGAGACGACGTTGCAAGACCTATGAGCACTGCAAGAAAAACAACAATTCTATTCATTGTTCTGTAGCATCTCGTGTGCGAAGCCCTTGCACCGATAGTGAAGTTGATAATGAATTAGTTACAATACAAAATAAAAAGCGGAGCTTCTCACTGCGATCGCTCCACCTTATAGAGGTTCTGCTAAAAACCCTGCTTGCCGGAACAATAACAATGAGAAGCTCCGTGACTTGCTATATATCACACACGGTAAACCGACAACAATTGCTGTCAGTCTACCGGTGAGTTACAACACTCACAGAGACATTCACTGTAACGTCGCCTTTGACAAGCATTTGAAATTTAGCAGATTCCTATAAGGTCAAAGCAAAACGTAACGTGACGCCTTTTAAAATGTATGCAGTGCCTTTCGGCACATTGCTTTGCAAATATATGCGATTATAAAATCTTTTTCAAAACAAGCGCCCTGATATTAACACAAATTAACTATTTTGATAAACGGTTCAGTGGGAGATGGCGGCGGAGTCGAGGCGGGCGAAGTCGGAGGTGCGGAGGCCGGCGCGGGAGAGGGGGACACCTTCGTTGTAGTCGTTGACGTAGAGGCGGTCGGGTTCGCGGTAGGTAGGTTCGGTGAGGGCGGCCGTCGGGTCGTAGACAGCAGTGGTGATGTCGGCGAGCGACATCAGGGTGTGGAAGGCGCTCCGGCTCGACGACACATTTGCACCGGCGTGGGCGCGGGCGGCGGCCAGACGCCCGGGGTGACGGGCGGCATACCCTTCGGACATCCACAGTATCACCGGCACGTGGAGCTGCCAGTAGGTAGGCGTAGGCGAGGCATGGAGGAAGCGCTCGCGGTCGTCGTCGAATATATCCTCGCCGTGGTCGGTGAGATAGAGCATCGCTGCGGGGCGGCCGCTTTGCTCGAGTACCGACGCCACACTGTCGAGCACGGCATCGATATAGAGTATGGTGTTGTCGTAGGCATTGATAAGCGAGGAGCGGTTGGCGCGCTTGGCCTGCATGTCGTGGTCGGGTCTGAAGCGGCTGAAATCGGCCGGATAGCGCTCGGTGTAGTTGAAATGCGAGCCATAGGTATGAAGCACGGCAAATACGGGCACGCCGGCATTGCCATCGAGGAATCGACCGAGCGCACTGCAAGTCTCCATGTCGTGGTGGGAGCGGCCGTCTTCGGTCAGAAAATCGACGCTGTCGGCCTCCTCGCCGAAGAAATCTATGAGCGAACCGTTGTGCTGCTGGTTCGAAATCCACGCGGTGCGGTATCCGGCCTCGTCGAAAGCCGATATCACCCCCTTGACATTGTAGATAGAATCGCCGAAATGGTCGGCCGAGAGATGCGACATGAGCAGCGGCACGCTCTTGTGCGTAGTGTTGCTCTCGGAAAGCGCTTTGCCGTAGGATATGAGATTCTCGCGCCGCGACAGGCGGGGATTGGTCGGGCGCGGATAGCCGTTGAGCTGCCAGTTGTCGGCGCGCGAGGTCTCACCTATCACGAGCACTATGACCGGAGGCACAGAGTCGATACGGGCTTCGGCGCCGAAAGTGAACGGGGCCGAAGACGCCTTGTACTCCTTGGCAAGCGCCGTGCGGTAGGCCGCCATGCCCATGTTGTAGCTCACGTTGACAGGGAAAAGCTCGCGGTGCGGCCTGTAGCCCCCGGGGAGCACAAAGGCCACTACAAATGCCACCAGTCCGGCACATGCCACCGCGAGACCGGCGAAACCGGCGCGGCGTCGCGACGAAGCTGCGGTATATTCCTTTTTCACACAAAGCACTATTCCCAGGACTATCGGCGGCAGATAGAGCAGGCACACCACAGCTATGGCCACGCCGAGATTGCGCAGCAGTTCGGTCGCCTCATGATAGTTTGTGGTAACGACGTTGAGAAACATGTCGATGGCTATTATCGACTCGCCGTAGAGATAGATGAGCACTATCTGGAACGCGCACAGCACCATCACCGGAATCAGGAAGAGCGCCGTGCGCCCTACCCTGCGGCTCCAGGCCATCAGCAGGAGATAGACGCCGAGCGGCAAAGCCACATTGGCTATACGCGAGGCCGGAGAGTAGTACTGCTCGGTAATATCGAGTATGACGTTGGGCACCACCAGCAGCAATGGCAGCGCCCACATGAATATTAACGGTAGATATTTTATTATTTTTTTCATCAGAATGCCTCGTTGATACTGAAAATAAAGCCTGTCTGGTGGCGGCCGAAACCGAGGTCGAGGCGCACATTTACTCTCTTCTTGAACTCCCAGCGGTAGCCGATGCCGTAGTTAGGCAGAATCTTGCGCAGAGTAATTTCGGAGAATTTAGGGAAGATAGTACCGGCGCCTATCCATGCCACCAGGCCGTTGCGGTGCCATATATGCTGCCGCAGCTCAAGGCACACGTCGATCTCCGACTTGTCGCGGTAGCGGCCTTCGAAATATCCGCGCATATTGTCGCTGCCGCCGAGTGTCGACAGCAGTCCCCACGGAGTATTGCCGTAGGTCAGGCGCGAATGGGCCTGAAAAGCGACTATAGCGTCGCGCCACAGCGGCCTGTAGAATGCGAAGGTGAGCTCGGTGAGCGAGAAAGCATAGCGGTTGAGAAGAAAGCGCGGGTTGAAACGCTGGTCGAACCGCAGGAAAATACCGCGCGAGGCGTTGGTCAGGAAGTCGCGGGTATCGTACTGTAGGGTGACGCCCACGCCGAGATTGAACGTGCGGTCGTCCTCGCCTTCCCACAGCCACGGCTTGGCGAAATGGCGGCCGTTGATATAGTCGAATGTGGCAAACGGACCGAGATAGAGATTGTTGGCCAGACGCCACACCCATCCTGCCTGGGCCTGCGAATTGAGGTATTTGTAATTCGACTCGTTGTCGTCGTTTACATTGTTATCGTAGCCTATGCCCCAGAATTTTGTCGCCACCGACGAGAAATTGACGTCGTACTGCAGGCGGCCGCGGTCGTGGGGCGCTATGTGGGTGCCTCGCACGCCGAGCTTGAAGAACATGCTTGTGGTGGCGTCGAAATATATCGACACATCCGACGGCGGGAGCACCGTATCTGTCATGTCGGTGCGGTAGAGACCGGCCGCTACAAGCCCGATGCCGAATTTCGTGTCGGTGGAATAGTGAGGCCCTCCGATAAAACTTATGTCGAATTTCTTGTGTTCTTTCGGCTTGTTGGCATCTTCGAAGTACTCGATTATCTTAGTAATCAGACCCTTTTTAGCCGGCACGGTGTCGGCCGGCGCCTCCGAGAGAGAGTCCGTAGCGTTCTGTGCTGACATACAGACCGTTGCAGCTATGACATAAGATAATATGATGAAAGACCGTAGATGTCGCATATGGATGAATGTCTTGCAATATTAACAAAAATCTGCTAATTTTGTTACGTTGAAAAGTTATTTTCACCAACTTTATGGCTCAAACAGAAACAATCGACAACGATGTCTGCCGCATGCTCTGCTCTTTGGCAGCGGATTACGGCGTACGCGATGTCATAGTGTCGCCGGGCACGCGCTCGGCGCCTCTGGCGGTGGTTTTCAGCCGTTCGGCGCACTTCCGCATACACACTGTCATCGACGAGCGTTGCGCCGCCTTCATGGCTCTCGGCATGTCTCTGGCCACGGGACAGCCCGTAGTCCTGATATGCACATCGGGGTCGGCGCTGATGAATTACGGCCCAGCTTTGGCCGAGGCATACTACCGCCGCGTGCCTGTGATAGCCATCACCGCCGACCGCCCCGCCCGCTGGATCGATCAGCTCGACAGCCAGACCATGAGGCAGCCCGGCGCTCTGGCAGCCGTAGTGAGGAAATGGGTCGATATTCCCGTGGCGGCCGATACCGATGCTGCCCTCTTCACCAAGGCCAACCTCGAAGTATGCGACGCCTTCGACGCCGCCCTCGGCAACCGCCGCGGCCCGGTACACATCAACGTGCAGCTCGACATACCGCTCACCCCTATGACCGACAAAGAGCCGGTCAACAAGGCCCGGATCATAAAAGCGATTCGGCCGCAAGGCTCCCCAGGCGACTTCGACGAAATAATCGGGAAAATACGCGATAAGAAAATCGTAATAGTATGCGGCGACACCACTCCGGGCGAATGCGCCGCACTGAACAGTATCGATTTGCGCGGAATCCCTGCCCTTGCCGAGGTACAGGCCAATATAGCTCAGTCCTACAGAATCGGAACTTTCGACCGTCTCCTGCGGGCAGCGTGCGCCGACGGCCTCGAGCCGGATATCGTCATAGCCATAGGCGGAAGCATCGTTTCGGCGCGCCTGAAACGATGGCTACGCACCATGGGCGATAAAGAGATATACACTTTAGGGTACACCGACAACTCTACCGATACTTACAAGCGGCTCACGACACGGATAGAGTGCGATCCGCTGCCATTTCTGCAGGCACTCGCCGCGGCTGTTACTGAAAAGGAATATAGCCGCAGATGGCAATCGTTTGCCGAGGAATCGCAGCTAAAAAACGAGAATTTTGTAAGAACCAATCCTATAATGGCAGCCATCGGCAAAATCGCCGATAGATTCAGAGGCGACATCCATGTAGGAAACGGCTCGGCCATACGCTACGCCCAGATGCTGCGATGGAACGGCCCGGTCTACTCCAACCGCGGCATCAGCGGCATCGACGGATGCACCTCAACTGCGCTCGGATATGCACTCGCCGGCAGCGCGCCGACACTGCTCATTACCGGCGACATGAGCGCCGCATACGATATCGGCGCCCTTGGGGCCGCAGTGCCACCCCGTGGCTTCCGCATAGTGGTCCTCGACAACGACGGCGGCGACATTTTCCGCAATATAGGCACCACCGGCGGCCTGCCCGAACTCGAGCAACTCTTCACAGTGCCTCCGCGGCTGCCTCTTCGCCAACTCGCCGACGCCTACGGCTACCGCTACTTCGAATACAGTTGTCAGCAACCCGACGATTCCATAATAGATGATTTTCTGGACCCCGAAGGCTCACCGGCCATCATGAGACTAAAGATACAAAAAGAACACTCCAAGCATTTACTTTAAAATGGAAACAAATGCACAGCCGCGCAAGTGGCAGACCATAAAGGAATACTCCGACATACTCTTCGACTTCTTCGAGGGTATAGCCAAAATAACCATCAACCGCCCCGAGGTATACAACGCCTTCCGGCCGCAGACCAATGCCCAGATACTCGATGCCCTCGAATACTGCCGCGATACCCCCGAAGTGCGCGTGGTGGTGCTCACCGGTGCCGGCGACAAGGCATTCTGCTCGGGCGGCGACCAGAACTACAAGACACACGGCGGCTACCGCGATGCCGACGGCACGCCGCGCCTCAACGTGCTCGACATCCATAAATTCATCCGCTCGCTGGTGAAGCCCGTCATAGCCATGGTCAACGGCTACGCTATAGGCGGCGGCAACGTGCTGCAGGTAGTATGCGACCTCTCCATCGCGTCGGAAAACGCACGCTTCGGCCAGACAGGCCCCAAGGTGGGCAGCTTCGACGCCGGTTTCGGCTCGTCGTACCTCGCCCGCTGCGTAGGCCAGAAGAAAGCCCGCGAAATATGGTTCCTCTGCCGCCAGTATACCGCCGCAGAGGCCCTCGAAATGGGTATGATAAACAAGGTTGTTCCCTTCGACCGCCTCGAAGACGAGGTCGTAGACTGGTGCAAGACCATAATGATGCGCAGTCCGTTTGCCATCCGCATGATCAAGCGCGCGCTCAACGCTGAGCTCGACGGCCAGCACGGCCTCATGGAATTTGCCGGCGACGCCACCCTCATGTACTATCTCATGGACGAGGCCCAGGAAGGCCGCAACGCCTTCCTCGAAAAACGCGACCCCGACTTCGACAAATATCCGCAGTTCCCGGGATGATGCTCAAGGCCGAATGGGCGCCCTACCGCCTCCATTTCAATTTCGAGGCCCGCACGTCGCGTCAGGTAATGACGGTGAAAGACACCTACTTCGTGCGCCTGCACGACACATCGGCGCCGGGCCGCAGTGCCGTAGGAGAGTGCGCGCTGTTCCGCGGTCTTTCGGCCGACGACAGGCCCGACTACGAGGCCGTTCTGTCGGAAGCCTGCCGCAATCCTCACGAAGCGCTTCACAGTCCCTATAGCTCCATCCGCTTCGGTTTCGAGTGCGCTATGGCACGGCTGAACCGGGCTGCCGATACCGGCAACCCATGGCTCGGCGGCCAGACGGGCATACCCATTAACGGACTGGTGTGGATGGGCGACAAAGAGACCATGCGGAGCCGCATCAGGCAGAAACTCGATGCGGGATTCAGCATCATAAAACTGAAAATCGGTGGCATAAACTTCGACGACGAGCTCGACCTGCTCCGCGAGGTGCGCCGCAACTTCGGGCCCGACACCCTTGAGGTGCGTCTCGACGCCAACGGCGCATTCACCGCTGACAATGCTATGGAGCGCCTCGGGCGTCTGGCTGCATTCCACATCCACTCCATTGAGCAGCCGGTCAAAGCCGGACAGCCCGCGCTTATGGCCGAAATATGCGCCCGCAGCCCTATCCCTGTAGGCCTCGACGAAGAACTGATTGGCATGCGCACCGAGGCTGAGGTATCGCAGCTGCTGGCCGACATCCGACCCGCCTACATCATCCTCAAGCCGTCGCTCTGCGGCGGCCTGCGCGCTACCGACAGCTATATAGCCGCCGCCCGCGCCATGGGCATAGGATGGTGGGTGACATCGGCGCTCGAGTCGAACATCGGCCTGGCCGACATAGCCACCCATCTCACTGAAAACTACACCATCGACATGCCGCAGGGCCTCGGCACCGGACAGCTCTACACCGACAACATAGCCTCCCCGCTGGAAATGCGTGGCCCGCAGCTGTACTACAACCCCGAAAAGACCTGGGGCAATATCGACAATCTGCCATGGCGTTGAGGGGTTTTCTCGAAGAGTGGCATTCCGATAGCCTATACATAGAGGCGCATACATCGGGTTCGACCGGGCGCCCCAAGGCCATACGTCTGCTCAAGACCGACATGAGGCAGTCGGCTTTGGCCACAAACAAATTCTTCGGCATCGACAGCAGTTCGGTCCTGGCCACGCCGCTGAGTATGGACTATATCGCCGGAAAAATGATGGCCGTGCGTGCCGACGTCGCCGGTTGCCGCCTTATAGAACTGCCCGTGAGCAGCCGCATAGAACTGCCCGACACAACCTCCCGCATAGACCTACTTCCCATAGTGCCTGCGCAGATCGATTCTCTGCTTGAGCATAGCGAATACGCCGCCCGTATCGACGCCCTGCTCATAGGCGGTGCGGCTCCTTCGGCAGCTCAATGCAGGGCGCTCGCCGACGCGGGCTACAATGCTTTCATAAGCTACGGCATGACCGAAACTTGCAGCCATGTGGCCATAGCCCGCGCCGACGATCCGGGCCGCACATTCCATGCCATGCCGGGAATCAGTTTCGAAAGCGACGCCGACGGCTGTCTGACGATAGTGGCGCCGGCCTTCTCCTTCGGACGCCTGGCCACGCGCGACATCGCCGATATAGTGTCGCCGCAGGAATTCCGATGGCGCGGCCGTGCCGACGGCGTCATCAACTCGGGCGGCATTAAACTCTTCCCAGAAGAGCTCGAAGAACTCTACCGCGGCGTTCTCGGCGACCGCCCATACTACATATGCGCCGCACCTCACCCCCGGTGGGGCCAGTGCGTGGCCCTGATACTGGAAGGACCGGCAGATACCGCTGCTGTCGCCGCCGCACTGCGGAGCGCCATAGCCGATACCAGACGCCTGCCCAAAATCATCGGTACTGTCGCAGAACTGCCGCGCACCGCCACCGGCAAAATCGTGCGGCACTACCCTGCTCCATGAAGATATATCACCAAAAAACCGTATATTTGTACTATTCTAACACTAAACCGAAAGAACCATGATCAATCGCTTTATCCTCAACGAAGTATCCTACTTCGGCCCCGGCGCACGCCGTCAGCTGCCCGAAGCTGTCCGCAATCTCGGAAAAACCAAAGCCATGATAGTGACCGACCCGGGCCTTATCAAATTCGGCGTGGCCAAGATGGTTACCGACGTGCTCGACGAAGCAGGCATACCCTACGAAATATTCAGCGAAGTCAAGCCCAACCCTACCGTAAGCAATGTTCAGGCCGGCATCGACGCCTATAAGGCATCGGGTGCCGATATCCTCGTGGCTGTGGGCGGCGGCTCGGCCATCGACACCTCCAAAGGCATAGGCATCGTTGTGAACAACCCCGAATTCGCCGATATCGTATCGCTCGAAGGATGCGCTCCCACCCGCCACAAGAGCGTGCCCATCATCGCCATACCCACCACTGCGGGCACTGCCGCCGAAACCACCATCAACTATGTGATTATCGACGAGAAAAAGCAGAAAAAGATGGTATGCGTCGACCCCAACGACATACCCGCAGTCGCTATCGTCGATGCCGAGCTCATGTACAGCCTCCCCAAGAGCCTCACAGCCGCCACCGGCATGGATGCCCTCACTCACGCCATCGAAGGCTACATAACCAAAGGCGCTTGGGAAATGTCGGACATGTTCGAAATCGAAGCCGTCCGCATGATCGCACGCTACCTCCCGGTTGCCGTGGCCGAACCGCAGAACGCCCAGGCCCGCAACGGCATGGCCGTGGCACAGTACATCGCCGGCATGGCATTCTCCAACGTCGGTCTCGGCCTTGTGCACGGCATGGCACATCCGCTCGGCTCGCTCTTCGACATACCCCACGGCGTGGCCAACGCACTGCTGTTGCCAACCATCATGGAGTTCAACATGGAGAAATGCCTCGACAAATATCCCGAAATAGCCCGCGCCATGTGCGTCGACACCACCGGCATGAGCCGCGAGGAAGCCTCGCAGGCCGCATGCGACGCCGTGAAGGCCCTCGCCCTTGAAGTAGGCATACCCCAGCACCTCACCGAACTCGGAATCACCGAAAACGATATTCCTCGCCTGGCCGAACAGGCTCTCGCCGACGTCTGCACCCCCGGCAACCCCCGCGAAGTAAGCCTTGCCCAGATCGAAGCCCTCTACCGCCGGGTGCTCTGACCCGCCGCCACAGGTGAGTTGAAAAAGTAATAAGTTTATAAAGTTAAGATAATAGCCTCGGGGCCGGTCAACAGGCGTATATGCTTGTTGACCGGCCCCGAAACGGCTTAACAGCCTGACTGTCTAAGAGTAATATCTTAACTCTTTCAACTTAATACTTTTTCAACTTCATTCTTCGTTTAAGAAGCCTTGGCGGCGGAGGGCGGCGAGGATGTCTCTGGCGGCGCCTTCGTGGTAGTAGCTGACGATGTGGGCCACCCAGTCGTTGTCGGATTTGGTGCCGCTGCGGGTGCGGTTGTACTCGGCGACGGTGCTGTCGAAGTTGAGGAGTTCGGGCAGCATGTCGTCCCGGCGGTAGCGGTTATGGTGTATGAGCAGCGAGGTCGGTTCCTTGGGCTTCATGTCGGGCATCTCGGCGGGGATGCCGATGGCAAGACCGCACACCAGTGCCACACCTTCGGGCAAGCCGAGAAGATCGGCCACGACGTCGGGTGCCACCGTGCGGATATACCCGATAGGACAGGTGGCGAGTCCGCGGCTTTCGGCTGCCACAAGGGCGCTCATCAGCGCAAGAGAGGCGTCGATTACACCGACGGTATAGCCGTCGGCCATAGCCGGAAAACGGCCCGTTTCTATACCCTTGGCGCGGGCAGCGGTCTCGATCTTATGGTAATCGGCACAAAAAACCAGAAAATGATTACAGGTCTTTATCTGCTTCTGATTGGTGAGACCATAGATTTTCTCCTTAAGGTCCTGATCGTCGATATCGATAACGGTGAACTGCTCGCCGTTGTAACTGGTCGGGGTATTGCGTATGGCCTCGTAAATGAAGTCCATGTCGTCCTGCGAAATTCTGTCGCGGGTGTACCGCCGGCGGCTTCTGCGGAAAAGCAAGGTTTCGTCTACACTCTTCATAGTCATTATTCAGACAAAATTTAATTATTTATGTCTGAATAACACCAACCCCGGCAGCAAAGTTCTTGGTTAAGAGATTAGGAAGTTAGGAGGTTAGGATATAAGGAGGAAAGGAAATTAGGAAGAAAGGAAGTTAAGATATTAGGAAGGTTGGGAAAATATGAAGAGAGGGAAATAGAAAAATGTACTTTTAGACCTTACATCCGCCTTTTCCTCCTACCATCCTATTTCCTAAGCTCCTATCTTCCTCCCCTCCTAATTTTCTAATATCCTAACCTCCTAATCTCCTTGCCTACAGGAAGGGGGCGGTGGGCGAATTGCCGGCGGCTATCTGTTCGGGGGTGCCGGTGGCGATGATGCGGCCGCCGCCGGCACCACCGTCGGGACCCATGTCGATCACGTGGTCGGCCATGTTGATTACATCGGTATTATGCTCGATTACAAGCACGGTGTTGCCACGCTCGACAAGCCGCTCGAGGATATTCATGAGAGTGCGGATATCGTCGAAATGGAGGCCGGTAGTGGGCTCGTCGAGTATGAAAAGTGTGTTTCCGGTATCGCGTCGCGCAAGCTCGGTGGCGAGTTTGACGCGCTGATTCTCGCCGCCCGACAAGGTCGACGACGGCTGTCCGAGCTTAATATAGCCCAGACCGATATCCTGAAGCACTTTTATCTTGCGGAGAATGGCCGGAACGCCGGCAAAGAACTCAACGGCCTGATTGATGGTCATATCGAGAACATCGGCCACCGACTTGCCCTTGAAGCGGACTTCGAGGGTCTCGCGGTTGTAGCGGCGTCCGTGGCACTCCTCGCAGGGCACAAGCACATCGGGGAGGAAGTTCATCTCTATGGTCTTATATCCGTTGCCCTTGCATGCCTCGCAGCGGCCGCCGGCGACATTGAACGAGAAGCGTCCCGGCTTGTAGCCGCGGATTTTAGCCTCGGGAAGGTTGACGAAGAGATTGCGTATGTCGCTGAACACGCCTGTGTAGGTGGCGGGATTGGAGCGGGGCGTACGGCCCAGCGGCGACTGGTCGACGGTTACGACCTTGTCGATGTTCTCGAGCCCCTCGGCCGAGACATAGGGCAGCGGCTCGGTGAGCGAATTGTAGAAGCGCTGCGACAGAATGGGCTGCAGAGTGCCGTTGACCAGCGACGACTTACCGCTGCCCGACACCCCGGCGACAACCGTGAGTGTGCCCAACGGAAGCTCGAAGTCCACGTTCTTGAGATTGTGGCCCGTGCATCCGTGCAGGCAGATGGATTTGCCGGTACCCTTGCGACGCTTTGCCGGCACAGGCATCTTCTCGGCACCCCTGAGATATCGGGCGGTCACGGTGTCGGTGGCGAGCATCTCGGCGGGAGTGCCGGCGAAGACCACATTGCCACCCTTGCGCCCCGCGCCGGGGCCGATGTCGACCACATAGTCGGCTTCGAGCATGATGTCGCGGTCGTGCTCCACGACAACCACGGTATTCGATGCGTCGCGAAGCTGCTTGAGCGAATTGATGAGGCGGTGATTGTCGCGCTGATGAAGCCCGATACTGGGTTCGTCGAGGATATAGAGTACATTGACAAGCTCCGACCCGAGCTGAGTGGCCAGACGTATGCGCTGACTCTCGCCGCCCGACAGCGTGGCCGAAGCACGGTTGAGCTGAAGGTAGCCCAGGCCCACATCGACGAGAAAATGCAGGCGCACGGCAATTTCCTTGATAATTTCGGCGGCTATCTGGCGGTCGCGGTCGTCGAGGCGGTCGAGAACGGTCTTCGACCACTCATAGAGTGCCTCTATGTCGAGCCGGCAAAGCTCGGCGATGTTCTTGTTATCGACAAAGAAATGCAGGGCCTCGCGGTTGAGGCGGTCGCCGTTGCACTCGGGGCAGGTGCAGCGGGTGAAGAACTGGCCGCTCCACTTTTTCGACTGATAGCCGGCATCGTCGTCCTGCGACATTTCGATGTACTTGACTATACCGTCGAAAGTACGGAAGAAATCGAAGGTCGAAGCCGTGTTACCTTTCAGCGGAGGTACCGAAGTGGTGCCGTTGAATATCTCGTCGACAGCCTCGTCGGAAAGCTCGCGGAAAGGAGTATCGATGGTGAAGCCGAAGCGCTCGAGAATGGCGCGGATCTGCATGAAGATCACCGTCTCCTTATATTTTCCCAGCGGAACGAGAGCACCCTTGGCTATCGACAGTTTTTCGTCGGGCACAATCTTGGCGCGGTCCACAATATTGACATATCCCAGACCCTTGCAGCGTGGGCAGGCACCCTGCGGCGAGTTGAACGAGAAATTGTGCGGCGCCGGATCGTGGTACGATATTCCGGTGGTCGGGTCCATGAGCTCCTGGCTGAAATATGCCACACTCTCGTCGGAAACCTTATAGACCATCATCTCTTTGCCGCCCTGGGCGAGAGCGTTCTCCACCGAAGCGAGCAGGCGGCCGCGGTCCTTGGCCGACACCTGCAGCCTGTCGACCACAAGCTCGATGCTGTGGTTGCGGTAGCGGTCGAGGCGCATACCGGCGCTGATCTCCATAAGCTCGCCGTCGACACGCACACGCAGGAAGCCCTTGCGCACCAGTTGCTCGAACAGATCGCGATAATGGCCCTTGCGGTTCTTTACGAGCGGAGCGAGGATATATATCTTCTCGCCTTCATATCTGTCGACGATGAGGTCAACGATTTTCTCGTCGGTATACCTGACCATCTCCTCGCCCGACAGATAGCTGCGGGCATGGCCGGCGCGGGCATAGAGCAGACGCAGGAAGTCGTATATTTCGGTTGTGGTGCCGATGGTGCTTCGCGGATTGCGGTTGATGGTTTTCTGCTCGATGGCGATTACGGGGCACAGGCCGCCGATATGGTCCACATCGGGGCGCTCGAGGTTGCCGAGCATATTGCGGGCATAGGCCGAGAATGTCTCGATGTAGCGGCGCTGTCCCTCGGCGAAGATAGTGTCGAAAGCGAGCGACGACTTGCCCGACCCGCTCAGACCGGTAATGACAGTGAGTTTGTTGTGAGGGATGTCGACGTCGACGTTCTTGAGATTGTTCACGCGGGCGCCGACAACACTGATGCATCCGGTACCGTCGATGGTATCGGGCGTAAAATCTTTTTTACTATTATCTGTACTTATCGGATTGGTCATATGTGTCTATCGGTCGGTCCAGGCCGGATTGAAAGTTTTAGTGCCGGCAGTACGGCGCGAGAGCGATTCGGGCAGCGGTACACGCACTTTGTAGGTCTTACCCGATTTGTTAGTGAGGCTCTTGGCGCGTATCCACGGGTTCTCCTCGCGGAGCTGCGAATATGTTATACCCTGTTTGCGGGCCCATTCGGGCCAGTCGGCCACGGGGCCTTTCACTTCCACCACCTTATATTTGCGGGGCTGATAGAGCTGGTCGTCGCGCAGATGGAAACCATACTCGGGAGCGTTCTCCATCACGGTCTTCATGGCCATGATGCGGTAGGGATAGCGGGTTGTCTCTTCTACAAGATAGAGGTCGAGCGAGTTGTCGGCGCTCTGGCGGTCGAGTTCGTTGGTTATGCGGGTCATGCCGCCGTTGTATGCCGCCATTACCGAGGGCCAGTTGCCGTAGCGAGCATAGGCCTTCTTGAGATAGCGCGCGGCGGCAGCCGTGGCCTTTTCGATGTTGTAGCGCTCGTCGACTTCATCGTTCACCTCCAGACCATATTCCTTGGCAGTCGAGGGTATGAACTGCCAGAAGCCGGCAGCCTTGGCCGGGGAGTAAGCGCGTGGGTTGAGCGAACTCTCCACACAGGCGAGATAAAGAAGGTCCTGGGGCACACCGTTTTCCTTGAGAATCTTCGACATCTCGGGGAAATAGCGGTTGGCGCGCTTGATTATGAGCATGGTGGTGCCGTGGGTGTAGACCACGCTTGCCAGCTCGCGGTCGAAGCGCTCGTAGCGGTCGACGGGGTCGAGATCTATTTTCTCGCCGCAGAGAGTCACCGCTGCGGGCACCTGAGGCGAGTATACATCGGAGAAAACCGCCGGCGTACGCTGGGCGGTCATGGGAAGAGCGGCGAGCATTGCTGCCGCTATGGTCGAAATTATGGTCCTGTTCATTGTTCTGTTTCGGTATCGCCCGCGGCAGTGCCGCCGGACTTGAAGTTGATTATATTGATGTCGCCGGCGCGGTCGTAGCGTATGCCGTCGGCGCCGACAGCTTTGATGACATAGTAGTAAACGCCCGAGCCGACGAATTTCCCTCCGCTTTTGCCGTCCCAGCCCTCGGCGGGGTCGGTGGTGGAGAAGAGACATTTGCCCCAGCGGTTGAAAATGTGGCATTCGAACGACACCAGCGACTTATAGCTTACCTTCCACAGGTCGTTGACGCCGGGCGACGATTCGGGCGAGAAAGCGTTGGGTATCTCGAGGCGCGACTCGCCTATGGTCACCTCGTAGGTGGTGCCGGTGTACTCGCAGTCGCCGGCGCTGTTGTTGGCCACGAAACGCACATAGGTGGTGCCGCTCTCGGTGAATGTATAGTCGAAAGCCGGTTCACGGAAGCTGTTTTCGAGGATATCGAATTCGGGCGAGTGCGATATCTGCCATTCGGTGAATATGGCGGCATCAGTAACGGCGGCCTCGAAGTGCACATCGCACGGCGCGCTGCCGCCGAGGGTGCCGTCGCCGCTGTCGCCCGAAGTCTGCTCGTTGTCGGCGACGGTGCGGTTGCTTTCGGCGCGGGTCTCGGCATCGACGGCCGTAGTGGCATAGTATTCGCTCTCCACGCTCACGGGGCTGCCCCACTGTCGCAGGAAGCGGTCGCCCTCGAGGCGGAACGACGTATCGCACAGCGGCGATTCGATGGCTGCCGAGCCCGATATGCCGGCGAGCTCGCGCTCCACCACAGCCGGCGAGTAGGCGAAAGCATCGTTATCGAAGGTGAGCGTGGTATACCCAAGCCGCAGTTCGCGCGACAGCTCCATACGGCGGCCGGTGACACTGTAGTACGGTATGGGGGCGGCATCGCCGTCGACCACTATGAGGGTGCGGCCGCAGTCTTCGGCGGGAGCTGCCGTGAGGGCACGCACATCGAAGCGATGTCGCGAATAGTCCACCACCCAGAAACAGTGGCGCGTGGTACCGTCGTCGATAATATAGCCCATATCCTCCCCCGCAAAGGGCACACTCCAGCGGTTACCGTCGCGGTCGGCGGCAATCTCCTCGGCATAGGCGCCCCCGAGAGTGCTGAAGCGCGACCACACCACGCGGTCGCCCGTGGCCGTATATACTATGCGGGCGGAAGCATCGTCGCCACTGAGCACATACACAGCTTCGAGTCCGCTCGACATTTCGGGGCGGATTTCGACAGCAGCGTGTGTAAGACCTGTAAAATCGAGCGCCCACAAACCCGTGAAGGACGCAAGGGCAGCTAAAAAAGCAAAAAAACGACGGCTCATATCAATATTGTATATCATACAAAATTACAAAAATTTTCTCATTCGTGCAAATCGGCCGATTGCCGCCTATCAGCCCCGGAAAGGAGCTTAGCGAAATCCGACGGAAACAGGGCAAAAATATGGCCGCAAAGTGGCCGAAACTTGCAGGTCTGACAATTTATTCATAATTTTGTATTCGCAGACCGTCTCGCAGATCACGCCAGTAGGGAGAGGTTCTATCGAACCGGGCCCGGGTCTGGGGTCGAACGGAGCGGGATGTAGTTGACATACATAAGAAAGCGTTTATCCGCGCTAATTCTTGACTGCTTGAAATTCTCGCAAAATTTCTGTCTAAGTCAAGGGTTGAGCAACGGTAGATGCCCGTGGATATGTGATTATCTTGCTTTCGGCATGATATTCCGCGAGGAATATAGCCGGATGCATCGATTGCATATACTGGCGTGGGCTTCTGCGTTGCCGTCCGACTTAGACAAGGCAATGCGAGAAGCCTCAAGCAGTAGGACGGCAACAGATACAGATTCCTACGCTTTTTTTCGTTCAAACCTCTATATTGCCGGCGAGTGGAGTCCGCGGCCCGCTATTCCCGATGAGTGATTGCGATTCCTCTCCATGGAGCGTGCTCCTTGCTCGACATGCCGTAGGGCGCCGCTCCGTCATGGACCGCTCGGCGGGAGTGACGCGGCTGATAGATGAGCTGCACCGGATTCTGCCACAGACAGAGGCCGGATGCGACGCCGAAGCCAACTTCCTGAAAGCGCCGATGCGGTATATCTATGTATGCAACAAAACCTCAGGACCATTAAACATACCTGGCGAGACACACCGCATCACTGCCCTGACCGAGTGCGAACTCACATTCTGTCAGAACCACGACAACACCTTAAGGCTCCGATATTTCGTGCAGCTCACCCACGGGCTGCTGATACATGGCATATCGTGGGTGAAGGCATCGCCCGAAATCCCCTTTTGCGACGCTGATTTCAGGCCGGTGCTGGAATTCGTCACCGACCGGCTGCTTGCGGCTGAAAGCAGCGCGGCCACACCGGCGTTCCCGCAGAAATATGGTATATGGGACGGCAGGCGCCACCGCGTGGGATGTATGCACAATTTTGTAGTAAAAGGTTTCGAAGAGCGCAGCCACATCATGAGCGGTGCAGTAGCCAACAAGATGCTGTATCTTCTTCGCCGGGCCTACGCCATGTTTACGGAAAACGAAAAAACTATAATCAATCATATCCACACATTAGTGTCCACTAAAAAATCATAAGAGTACTTTGAAATAATTGAAATTCAATA
>ENA-ORMR01000108-ORMR01000108.1-human-gut-metagenome-genome-assembly--contig:-NODE-108-length-97364-cov-6.533918_pt1 | contig 97364 bp, 96 predicted proteins | sample MGYA00242107_ERZ509003 | MGnify/ENA primary metagenome ERZ509003 (study PRJEB26280, sample SAMEA2338699) | human gut metagenome | biome: human gut; feature: human-associated habitat; material: faeces...
CCACGTATCTAGCTTGGAAGGCTAGTGTTCTACCATTGAACTACACCCGCATAATCACTGATATCTCAGTGCTTTGTTAAGATATCATAATTATATTATAAAGTCAAGTATTTTATGCCAATATGTTCTTTGCGACATGTTTTATCGACACATATACTTGACATTATCTGTTCTTAGGAATAAATTATGTTAGTTGCATTTTAGTTTGTAAAATATAATGGAGTAATTTCAATGACTAATAATTCTGACCACATTTTTTCTAATATAGATATAAGGAAGCTTCTTATTCCTATCATGCTGGAAAATCTCTTAGCTTCACTTATGGGAACTGTTGATACTATGATGGTAAGTAATGTAGGTGCATCTGCTGTTTCAGCCGTATCACTTGTTGATTCCATCAATATTCTTGTAATACAGGCCTTGTCAGCACTTGCTGCCGGAGGTGCAATTCTGTGTTCCCAGTACATAGGAAGCAGCAACCCTAAAGGTGCCAACCGCGCTGCAAGACAGGTATTTCTTGTCATGACAGTGCTGTCGGTTTTCATATCAGCAATATGTCTCGTTCTTCGTGTACCAATGCTTAAGTTCATCTTTGGTTCTGTAGAAGCTGAGGTTATGGCTGATTCACAGGCATACTTCCTGTTCACCCTGTTGTCATTTCCATTCATTGGCCTATATGACGCTGGTGCGTCCATTATGAGAGCCCAGAAGGACAGCAAAAGCCCTATGACAATATCAATAATATCCAACTTCCTTAATATAGGTGGTAATGCAGTTCTTATATTCGGACTTGGAATGGGCGTTGCAGGGGCTGCAATATCAACACTTGTATCAAGAGTTTTCTGTGCAGTTGTTGTAATTATTAAATTAAGAAATCCATCACAGACCATATGCGTTAACAGATATTACACAATCCGTCCCGACTGGGATTTAATTAAGAGAGTCTTATATATTGGTATTCCTTCAGGTATTGAAAACAGCATGTTCCAGTTTGGAAAGCTGGCCATCCAGTCAACAGTTTCAACGCTCGGAACTGCTGCCATTGCTGCAAATGCTGTGACCAATATTCTTGAAAACCTTAACGGAGTTGCCGCACAGGGTGTAGGTATCGGACTTATGACTATAGTTGGTCAGTGCATTGGAGCCGGAAGAAAAGATGAAGCCATATATTATATAAAGAAGCTCAGTAAAATGGCTGAAGCTGCCATTATTATAAGCTGTCTTGTTGTATTTGCATTGTGCAGGCCGATTACCATACTCGGTGGAATGGAAGCAGAAAGTGCAAGAATGTGTTTTGAGATGACTCTTTTCATAACAATAACCAAGCCAATATCATGGGTATTGTCATTCATTCCGGCGTACGGAATGCGTGCTGCCGGAGACGTAAAGTTTTCAATGATAACATCGTGTGCAAGCATGTGGTTATGTCGTGTAAGCTTTACTATATTCTTATGCCGTGTATATGGCTTTGGTCCTATTGCTGTATGGATTGGAATGTTTGCCGACTGGACTGTGCGCGGTATCGTGTTCACTATACGTTTCCACTCCCGCAGATGGCTTAATCATCATATAATTGATTAAAAGATAAAACAATAGAGGCGTTATTTCGCTGGCAGTGTCCAATATCATGCAAAATAAATCGCCTCTGTTGCTAAAAATACCATAATAAGGATAAAAATGAAATGGCTTAAAATTACAAAGATTTACGCAAGTGTTTGTGCATTTTGTATAGTTAGTTCTGAAGTGTGCCGTTTTCTTAATACATTTTTACTTAAAAACTGATTTGTTGCTATTACACAATCACTCTCTATTATCTTTCAGGCTTTCAACCATATCAACCCTGTCAGCCTTTCTTCTCACAGTAAGAAGTGATACTGCATAGCATGCAATCACTATTACTATAGTCAGTATTATGCTCTGTGCTGTTATTACCGGTGTGTAAAGCACCCCCTCCATTCCAGAATATATCCTGAATACCACAACCATCATAAAATACCCTGTAAGCAATCCGACTGCTATACCAAACGGTATTATTATATGGTTTACATCAATAATCATTCTGTTAATTTCACGGTTCTTAAGTCCGAGTACTTTAAGCATTGATATGTTGTGGCGGTTCTCTGAAATAAGCATATTTACAGATACATACAATGCCGCAATACATATAATCGCACCGATTACCGCAAGTGAATATATAATTGCACCCATCTCTGTAAGAATAGTCTTCATCTGCTCCCTGATGTCATCTGATGTCACCGTCTTAGATATCTCATCGCCTAAGTCAAGCTTCTTCTCTGACAGCAGTCCGTTGTATGTTCCGTCATCCCATACGAGCAGTTTTCTTGCATTGTTCTGGCTGCACACAAGCAACTTCTGGCTGTCATTCATTATAATTCCGCTTATTGTGACTTTCTTTTCTTCCATTGTAATAGGATTAACAAATGTAAATTCGTCCCCGGCTTCGAGCTTATAGGCGTATGCCATTACATTTGTAACATAATATCCATTGGAAAGGTCTGCCCTGCTACCATCCTCAGTATCAATATTCAGATACTTCACATCTGTATCCGCGCCTATCAGTGAAAATGAAGAGCCGTCATGCTCGTATTTTCCTATAACAAGCTCATCTGCTCCTGCCACTTCATCTGTCTTTAGGCGGTTAAGCACATATTCATACTTAAAACTTCCCATGCTGTCAGCACCTCTGTCAATTACATTATTGATAGAGTCTATAAACATAAACGCAACTGTTATCATCAGTGCCCCTAAAAATGCACCTAAAAATACAACAAAGCTTCTTCCCGGATTGGCAAGTATGCTTCTTAATGCGAACTTATTTCTTACCTTGCCCTTCTTACCGGCTAATACATGTCTTGTTCTGCTGTCACCATCTGCATTGCCATTAAGCATTTCTACAGTGTCTTTCTTTAAGAGCTTAGACACTTTATGTGCTGCCTCAAGCATATAGATAGCCGTAGGAATTATTATTCCTATAACCGCTATCGAAATTGGAAGTGTGAAATGGACCGGCATTGGCTCATAATCTGCAAGGCTCATTTCGCCATATGGCTGCTGTATTATCTTGGTAATAATTGTAACAATAATTCCACCGGCAAGTCCCGGAATCATGGCAAGCACACTGTAATGCCACATAAGTTGTCTTTTAGTGTAGCCAAGTGCTGACAGTGTACCAATCATTTTCTGTTCCTGCTTTATCTTTCTGCCTATTATAATAGCTATAAGTGCAACTGTAATAAGCGGCAGTGTGAACAGAAATACAAATGCCATAATAAGAAACATCATCGCCTGATCATCAACCATTGTAATTCTCTGGTTGTTGTCTTTAGCAAGATAGCTGTCTATCTTGTACTGCTCGTTCATGTCTTTTCTGAACTGTGTAACATCACTGTCGTCACTGTATACGACCTTGTACTGGCATGAATTGGTCTCAAGCGCATCGTATGCACTATCTGTCATGTATGCAAGGAAAAATGATGTGATATTCTTGTATGAATCATCAGCATTTTCAAGCATATACAGGTAATCAGGCCTTAAGAAATAACCTGTAACCTTGTATTCTTTCCCCTTAATTGTGAGCCTGTCGCCAATACTTACATGCTCACTTTCAGCATATCCCTTTGATATAACTATCTCATCATCGTTAGATATGTCATTTCCATCAATCACCTCATAAAGGTCGATTTTCTTATTGCGTTTGAAAACCCTTACTTTATATCCGTCCTCATTAATATTTACATAATGCTCTTTCTCAAATGTAACATTATATTTCTTCTCTATATTAGTAATCTCGTTATCAGGTATCTCCACATATGTTGTAAATGTGGCATCTTCCAGCTTATTATCTATAAAGAATTGGTCACCATATGATTTAATTCCTGTTCCTGCTATGTAAAAAAGATAGAACAGCAGCAGGGCAACTACCGTAAGAACTGCCGCAGCTACATAAAATGACAGATTCTCTTTAACATTTCTTAAATATCTCTTGTTAAGAGTCATAACCAGCCTCCTCATAATCACATTTTTTATAATTCAGATACTTGTTCTTTTACAATTCAAGTTCCTCTGCGCTGTGCTTACTGTTGTTATCTATGCAGGAAGCAACCTGACCATCTTTAATTCTTATGACCGTGTCAGCCATATCAGCTATCGCTTCATTATGTGTTATGATTATAATTGTAGTCTTAAATTGTTCATTGACTTTCTCTATGAATTTCAGGACATTTCTTGATGACTTGGAATCAAGCGCACCTGTAAGCTCATCGCACAGAAGAATCTTAGGATTCTTGATTAATGCTCTTGCTATCGCAACTCTCTGCTGCTGTCCACCTGAAAGTTCCTTAGGAAAACGATTCTTGTATTTGTCAATATCAAGTGCTTTCATTACCTCTTCTATATCCATTGGCTGCTTTGCAATATCAGCAACAACCTGAATATTCTCCTGCACTGTAAGGTCTGGAATAAGATTGTAGAACTGGAATACAAATCCAACATCTTCCCTTCTGTAGTCTGTCATTTTCTTCTTGTCACTTCTGCTTATGTTCCTGCCTGAAATTGTAATTTCGCCTGAATCAAGTGAATCAAGACCTCCAATCATATTAAGAAGCGTACTCTTTCCTGAACCTGAAGGTCCGAGAATTACATATATCTTTCCTTCTCCCAAAGACAGGCTCACGCCGTCAAGTGCGTTGACAAGTGTCTCACCCTCGCCATAATGTTTTCTTGCATCTTTAATATCTATAAACATATATTTTCTCCTATCATTTTTTCAACTTTAATCAGCTTTTGTTATAATAGCGGCCAGTCTTTGCTGTAGTCGCAGCTTGCTTTTGTTAGTTCTCACTAACTATACTATGATAATAACACTAGCAATCATAATTAACAAGGGAATTTAATAAAATACGGCGCGCCAGTTTTTCTGACACGCCGCATTTTTAAGTAATTCATATTATCACTTACCTTGATGTGAAAGTGGTTATCCTATCGATATTATAAAGAGGTATGTTAGTCATCCAGTCCTGCTCCCTGTAATCTGACATAGATGTCCTCACTGCATAATCAGGATTATATTTATCACAAAAAGCTCTTAAACTCTTGGCTCTTAGATTTTCCTCTGCCTTTACTTCAATTGGAATAACAGATGTTTTACCCTGCACGAGAAAATCGATTTCTCCTCTGGAATTCTGTGCAGAATAGTAATAAGGCACAATCCCTGCTTCACTGATAAGCTGCTGCAATACATACTGCTCTGTCAACGCTCCCTTAAATTCTGTAAAAATCCTGTTGCCATCAATAATAACTCTCGCATCTAAATCCGTCATGGCAATAAGAAGCCCTATATCAAGCAAAAACATTTTAAATGAGTCTAAATCCATATATGCCTTCAATGGAAGTGCAGGCTTACTAACCCTTGCTACTTTATGAATAAGTCCGCAATCGAGCAGCCACTGTATTGCAAGTTCAAAATCTTTAGCTCTCGCGCCCTCTCTGACCTGTCCATAAATATATTTCTTATTCTCTTTCGCAAGCTGCATAGGAATTGAATCCCACACAAGATTGAGTCGTGGAACAAGACTAATCTCTGCATGTTTAAAAAAATCCTGCCTGTAATAATTGAGCAGATCTTTCTGTATCTCACGAACCCTGTTAAAATCCTTATTCTCTACATATGATGCCACAACTTCTGGCATTCCTCCAACATAATAATACTCCCTAAGTCTGTCTATATATTTAGAACCAAATGTACTTACCATTGATGTATCTTCACCCTTAAGTACATCTACATATCGCTCTTCCCCTAATGCACATAAGAATTCCTGATAGCTTAAGGGAAACAGGTCCATAAAATCAACCTTGCCAACTGGAAATGAAGTACCTGTGTGAAGTGCAACTCCTAACAGAGAACCTGCTGCTACAACCGCATACTCCGGTGCATTTTCACAGAAATATTTCAGTGACGAAAGTGCTTTAGGCACTTCCTGTATCTCGTCAAATATAATAAGTGTATTATGACTGTCAATTGTCATTCCTGTCTCTATACTTATTGCCATAATAATCCTTGAAATGTCAATTTCACCATCAAAAACATACTTCATTCTTGCATTACTATCAAAGTTAACATATGCAACATTGTCAAAACATGTTCTTCCAAACTCCTTCATAAGCCATGTTTTTCCAACCTGTCTTGCCCCTCTGATAATAAGAGGCTTTCTGTCTTTTTTATCTTTCCATTGCTTTAACTGTTCAATTGCAAAACGCTTCATCAGACACCTCCTCAAAAATACTATATCCTGTGTATAATATTTATTCCTTTAAGAGGATATGGTCAACATTTTTATGGACGTAAAAATGTATTTTGCCACACTTTTATGTACGAATTTTTGTGTTGCATTACATTTTTCCGCACGAACTTTTATATTATATCACATTTTTCTGCATGAACTTTTCTCAATCCACTCATCTGGCATCTCAAAATGCTGGTAATCTTTTGCATGTTCCCAGTCGCCGCCCCACTCAAATCCATGTTCTGCAAACACCTTATAGCACAAATCGTCATGGTCAATCTTATGTGTAAATTCAATGCTTCTGTCCGTATACTTTTCAGCGTTGGCAGGCTCTACATTTCTTCTGCCATCAACATATTTCACATAAGGATTATAAAGCGTGTTGATGTCAACCGCCAGCCCTAACGCATGCTTTGACAGCTTCGTTGAATAGGAAATGTATCTGAAATTAAACGCTGAAGAATTATTATCACTCATCGACTTCTCGTCATCAGCATCATATTCATCAATAAGTCTGATTTTTTCAATCTCATAGCCAGCCTCGTAAAGCTGCTTAAATATATCAAGCACATCATCAGCAATCAGCCTGTTCACAACCAGCTCACCTGTGTGCGTTTTCCCATCAAATCCGACATGCAAAACTTTAAGATACCGCAAATCTTCTCTTGGCACGGTGCAGTTGTCCTTAAATGATTTCCCCTGCATCTTTGCAAATATGTCGTCTGGAATTGGTGATATGGTGAATTGTTGGGTGTTCATGTGTGACTCCTTTCTTCTGATTATAGTTTCATTATATCATAAGGCCTACCAAAGTGTCACAAAATGAAGATTGAGTATGTCTATAAAACATGTTTACAAAAGCAACCTGCAGGAAAAACCTACTAGATTACATATAAAAGAAGTATTAGTGGGCTTTTTACACTGACAATAAGTCTTATCTATATTAATAGTCGATTTAATATAAAAAATAAACCTACTACAAACAGGTAATCTCCCGATATATTAGGCATTTTCTTTTGAAAGCTTTAAATCTTTCTCAGATTTGACCCACTAAATTGACAATGCATCATCAATTCGTAGGTTTTTCTTATTAATACGCACAGAATCCAGCAGGTATTTAGTACTCAAATTCAACTATCCTGCAATTCTCACATATACAAGCTTCCACTTTCGTTCTGTGGCTCGCCTTAAGCGATGTGATTTCAACAAATCCTTTGGCTGTTCTCGCATTTGTAAATACTCCAGGCACTTCATCGGCAAAGCTGAATGCACCGTCCTTACTGCTGAAAAGGTAACCTTTTCTCATCTCCTTATTACATTTTGGACAAATCATACATAACACCTCATTCCTTGATATCTTTGCTAAGAACTGCCATTGCCATGCTAAGTTTTTCTTCAAACTGCTCCGCTTTAACAAGGGCTATGCCTTCATTGTCATCGCCAAGCACAACCAGCCTGCTGCCATTCACCAGTCCAAATGTATCTCTTGCTTCTTTAGGTATAACTATCTGTCCGCGGTCGTTGACTGTCACAACACCCCACATATGTTTGCCCTTCGGTGCAGGCGCCAATCTTTTACCTTCAAGCTGCACATCGTCCTTAATCAATGAATCCATCGTCACGTCATAAAATTCCGCAAGCCTGCTGCATTTCTCAATATCGGGAATTGTTTCACCACGCTCCCATTTGGCGTATGCCTGTCTCGATATTCCAATGACCTCTGCGATATCCTCCTGTGTCTTACCCGCAATCGACCTCAGCATTATAAGATTTTCCTGTAGCATAATGTCAGTCCTTTCTGTTGTTATGTATGTATTATAGTCCATGTAAAATGTGGATTCCACCAATTGTAGTTGTCAGAAAAGTGGGAATTGTGTTGTGGTTGGTTGCGTGGAGGGGATTGCATTTATCAATCATATTGATCCTGTCAAAAGCGCATAATTTAAAGCCACTATTTTGTTTAATAACATATCCTATCTTCAAGAAAATTAAACATATAATTGTATCGTATTTTATATTCCACTATGTAACTATTAATTCCCTGCTTGCTGGAAGAACATCTTATATCCGCAGTTCATTTACATCCCACTATGTAACTATTAATTCTGGCTTTTCTTGCTTCCATTTCCTCGCTGTGTATGTATTTACATCCCACTATGTAACTATTAATTCTGGAATAGGAACAGAAATTGTAGTTACCACTTACAAATTTACATCCCACTATGTAACTATTAATTCGCCTATGCCATAGTTGTCTAGCGGCGGCATAATTGCATTTACATCCCACTATGTAACTATTAATTCGGGCGCCTGTAGCGACCTTCTGACAGCCTTCTGTAAATTTACATCCCACTATGTAACTATTAATTCGACTTACGCTGGTAGTTTCTATATAGATAAAAAGTATTTACATCCCACTATGTAACTATTAATTCTGCAGCCAGTAACATGATCACCGACTCCACTCTCATTTACATCCCACTATGTAACTATTAATTCTCCTTTGCCTTGCTGAAATCAGCCATCTTAAGTACATAATTTACATCCCACTATGTAACTATTAATTCAGATAGAGCCAATACTATAGGAAGAGCTGTATATTCATTTACATCCCACTATGTAACTATTAATTCTGCTTCAGAATATAACATCTGTTCTAGGCATCATCAATTTACATCCCACTATGTAACTATTAATTCTGCGCTGTAATCCTTCCCATTAGTTAAATCCCACTTATTTACATCCCACTATGTAACTATTAATTCGATGTTTAAAAAAGGACAAGCAGAAGTGGCAAGCAAATTTACATCCCACTATGTAACTATTAATTCATTATACATACTTATTAAATGTATTTAATACGTTATTTACATCCCACTATGTAACTATTAATTCTAATCACAGAGCAGAGATAGAAAGACTTTTAGATTATTTACATCCCACTATGTAACTATTAATTCCAGAAGCGGTAAACAGCCATTTTAGCTTGGTTAAGATTTACATCCCACTATGTAACTATTAATTCATAACGGTTACTTAATTAATTATACTGCTAAAATATTTACATCCCACTATGTAACTATTAATTCACAAGCCCGCTTTTTGTTTATATACCCTTGATTATATTTACATCCCACTATGTAACTATTAATTCTGCTTCCAACCCATAACCCACCTTCTGTTTTATCTATTTACATCCCACTATGTAACTATTAATTCATGGTTATGTGAATGCAACATACTCAATCAATAAAGATTTACATCCCACTATGTAACTATTAATTCATGAAATGCAACTTGCTGTTATGGCTTATAATCTATTTACATCCCACTATGTAACTATTAATTCGAATTAGGTAAACAGTTATTCGGTGATGTGGCTTTATTTACATCCCACTATGTAACTATTAATTCATGACGGACAGTGTATTATTTATGTGATTGACGAAATATTTACATCCCACTATGTAACTATTAATTCAAGGATATATATATTTCTTGCGTGTACAATCCATTATTTACATCCCACTATGTAACTATTAATTCGTAGGAGCGTTTTGTTTGGGCGTTACTGTGAAATGTATTTACATCCCACTATGTAACTATTAATTCCCGTAATTTTATATACAGCTTTAAACCTCTAATCTAAAGCTGTTATTTGTCGTTCTAATAAAATCTCGCATATATTACTAATGTCATTTTCAATAAATTCAAATTAAACGCATAAATTAAGTCTTTGTCGACCTTGCTTATATTTTACACTATAATAGGTCGACAAGCAATTTCAAATATATCTTTATCATTTTTCACTTATAACTTTTCTTGCTTTTCCCACAATTCACAAAATACATAAGTCGATGTCAAATCAATGCCATTGCTAATTGTAAAAACAGCGATATTTTTACCCTTGAGAATAATTTCATAAGTACCTCTAAAATGTTTTTATATTGTTTAAGGCATTCAAAACTTTGCTATCAGATTCCATATTAAATAAATCTTTTTCATCTCAAAAATATTTTCAATTCCTCAGATTGTCTAATTTGTAAGTCATATTCTTTTAATTTTATCTTTTAAATATATCATTGTTCTGTATATTTACTACTATATTTTCTCACCAGTTCCCTATCGCTGGCATATATTCACCATCAATTTTCTACTGTGATTACCCATGATGCAACCAGCGTATTCATGATAAAAAGGTCAAAAAAGATTACAAACAGGATTATAAACAGCAATATACTGTCATGCTGGTTGAGCAGTTTGACAGATTGTCGAAGTATTCACTGGATTCGGATAATAAGAAAATGTATGAGGTAAGGAAGGAACAGTGGGAGAATGTTTCAAAAGAATATGAGAGGGGATATATAGATAATAATTCTCAGAGAATAGGAACGAATAAAATAGACCTAGATTATATTAATTCCAAAGATTATGCGGATAAATATATGAAGATTAGCAAAGATATGGAATTAAATAATGTAATATATAGTAAATCAATGGATATATTGAGAAGTAATAACAGTAGTGATACTGAGGGATTATGTGTGATAAGCGTTTCTAATAGACAGGTGTTGCTTAATGTAAGGGGAAAGCCTGATGCAATAGGTGTTGAACTAAATAAGAAGCAAATGTCTATAATAAATAAGCACAAAAATGATATAATAGGAATACATAATCATCCAACAAATTTATTACCTAATGGAAGTGATTTTGTTGCTGCTGGGGCAAGAGGATATCAATACGGAATAGTAGTAACACATGATGGAAGAATATATAAATATTCCGTAGGAGATAAACCATTTTTACCTTATTTGTTAGATAACAGGATTGACAAATATTGTTCAAAAGAATACAATTTAAATATTAAAGAAGCTTACGAAAAAGCACTCAATGAGTTTAGAAAGGAGTATGATATATCATGGCAGGAAATAGAATAAGATGTTATTTGGATGTTGTGATACATCATCCGGATTGGACAATAGAAGATTTTGAAAAAGAAGAAGAAAGGCTTAAAGAAGAAAGTGATAAACTTACGGATTGGCCAGAAATAAAATAATCAGTTTTGTAGCCACCATTCGCAAGATCGGTGGTATTTTTATACCCAATTTTAAGAAAGTGAGGATTTAGAAATGAAAGATTATGCAAGAGCAAAATCATAGGCAGATATGCTTGCAGAAGATTTGTGCATAGTAGAATAATTCAAAGTTGCACCGGTGCAACAGAATAACGATGAAAAACATTTTTCTTGAAATTACACCTATTCGCAGATTTACATTCCACTATGTATCTATTAATTCGGCAGAATAAGCCTTATACCTGATTATCTGTTAAGATTTACATCCCACTATGTATCTATTAATTCGTTCTCGTTTTGGGATATATTCATATTTGCAGTACATTTACATCCCACTATGTATCTATTAATTCACGGATACACACAATGCGCATATACACGGAAACATATTTACATCCCACTATGTGTCTATTAATTCATTAACAGAGCCTGCAGATACAAAGCTTACATTAATATTTACATCCCACTATGTATCTATTAATTCCCGTTCGTGGTATCGCTGCGAGGCAAAAGCGCCAGCATTTACATCCCACTATGTATCTATTAATTCAAACATTCAATGCTGATGTTAATAGCTCAATCTTAATTTACATCCCACTATGTATCTATTAATTCATGCAGGTACTTTGTCAGGTACTTATGCTTACCCGTAATTTACATCCCACTATGTATCTATTAATTCGGCTATGATTTTGCCGGATGGAATACTAAAACTGAATTTACATCCCACTATGTATCTATTAATTCACAAAGAAAAAAACTAGTTCTCGTCCTGCTTCTTCATTTACATCCCACTATGTATCTATTAATTCCGGAAATACCTGTCCTTCAAGCTCTTCTACATTAAGCATTTACATCCCACTATGTATCTATTAATTCTACAACAGGTGATGACAAGTACACAATATTATATAATTTACATCCCACTATGTATCTATTAATTCTGACAGAAGACCAATTAGCGGCATTCGCTCTAGCTAAATTTACATCCCACTATGTATCTATTAATTCGAGGATTTCACAAATGGCAAGTATTAAGATTGAAACATTTACATCCCACTATGTATCTATTAATTCTTATGGTACAAGCAATCCGTATATTGCATATCAGATATTTACATCCCACTATGTATCTATTAATTCATCATCTACGAATCCTGTTCCATCACCGATAAGGTAATTTACATCCCACTATGTATCTATTAATTCCAAACTGGGTACCTGGTATAGGTGGCGAAGATTTATTTACATCCCACTATGTATCTATTAATTCTCGGGCTCAGGCTGTAACTTTCAGCGTTACTGCCACATTTACATCCCACTATGTATCTATTAATTCCTCTTTCATAAAACTCAACAGGCATACGCTCTTTCAAATTTACATCCCACTATGTATCTATTAATTCAATAACTTCTGATGTAAGTTATGACAGCTTACCTTTATTTACATCCCACTATGTATCTATTAATTCTGGCTGATATGTCAGCAGAAGAGAAGAACTTGCTTATTTACATCCCACTATGTATCTATTAATTCCTACACTTATCCAGTATCACTCAGAGACTATTCAATTTACATCCCACTATGTATCTATTAATTCATATTGATTTTGAAGAAAGAGTCATTTCATATGAGAATTTACATCCCACTATGTATCTATTAATTCAGTTGACCCGTGTCTATCAATTTTCATTTCAAGAAATTTACATCCCACTATGTATCTATTAATTCCCTACTTTCTATTAAATAAGCCCTTGCCATATTGCAATTTACATCCCACTATGTATCTATTAATTCGTTTATGGAACTTCAGATTTTTAGCAATTCAGAGTTATTTACATCCCACTATGTATCTATTAATTCCTGCAAACGCTAATATCGTTACAACTATTGCGTCAAAATTTACATCCCACTATGTATCTATTAATTCAGAGTTTCGAGCCAATCCCAGTAAATACCAAGTAAATTTACATCCCACTATGTATCTATTAATTCGATTGTCTTTACGGCGTTAACTCCGAGAAAATATTAAATTTACATCCCACTATGTATCTATTAATTCTAGCCTGCGCTCTTTACTGTTGCCTTTTAAAAAGCATTTACATCCCACTATGTATCTATTAATTCACAGCGGATTCTATAAAGAACCGACAGAAAGGTGTATTTACATCCCACTATGTATCTATTAATTCTTTTGCTTTATAAGGATAATCATTTATATTAATGCATTTACATCCCACTATGTATCTATTAATTCCGGAATACCGATTAAGGAGATTAAAAAGGGCTTGAATATTTACATCCCACTATGTATCTATTAATTCGCACTACAGACATTTATTGAAAGGAGATTAATACCAATTTACATCCCACTATGTATCTATTAATTCTTTTCCTCATGACCTGAAACTCATTATTCATGATTAATTTACATCCCACTATGTATCTATTAATTCCGGGTACAATCGTTCCAGCTGGCATTGCTATTTTTATTTACATCCCACTATGTATCTATTAATTCCCATTTAACAACTTTATACTGTGTACTGTCATCCATATTTACATCCCACTATGTATCTATTAATTCTCTGACTCTCCGAATGACGATTATGGATTGATTCCGATTTACATCCCACTATGTATCTATTAATTCCAAGAATTGCGGATTAAATCCCATTGAGTAACCTTCATTTACATCCCACTATGTATCTATTAATTCCAGGCTTCTATAACAGCTTTGAATGATAAGAATAACAATTTACATCCCACTATGTATCTATTAATTCCATAATGCCAGAACACATATCGTTTTCGGCGGTCTATTTACATCCCACTATGTATCTATTAATTCCAATCCGCCTCTTGCAGTTATATTAATTGTATCAGCTAATTTACATCCCACTATGTATCTATTAATTCCTTAAATGAGGGGGTATTTATCAATGATTAATAGAATTTACATCCCACTATGTATCTATTAATTCGTACTCGATATGCTCCCATTAGCATATTTCGTTAAATTTACATCCCACTATGTATCTATTAATTCTAGCAAGCGGATTTTGTAACAATCTTTCTGCTTGCATTTACATCCCACTATGTATCTATTAATTCCTGATGAGCATACTTATATTATGAATAATAGTATGTCATTTACATCCCACTATGTATCTATTAATTCCTAGTTTTAAATTTGATATTCTTGATTCTTATAGTATTTACATCCCACTATGTATCTATTAATTCTCAATGTGCTGTGCAGTGGATTGAATGCTCCAAAACAATTTACATCCCACTATGTATCTATTAATTCGACAAGAACATCTGTTGCAAAAGAGGAAGTATTCACATTTACATCCCACTATGTATCTATTAATTCGCAATGCATAGCGATATATTTAAACGTGATAGAAATTTACATCCCACTATGTATCTATTAATTCCCGTAATTATTAAAGCCTCTCTGTTTCTCAACTCTGAAGCGTTATTCTGTCTACCCTTTAAATCCGCCAACAGATTACTAATACTTTATGCCCTGAATATGCCAGAAGCATAGCAATATCGCCATTGTCGACTCTGTGCATATTTTACACTATTTCTGGTCGACAATCAAATTATGAAACTCGTCAAATCATCTTCCTTACCCCAAAATTCTTTATCCAGCCATTTTTCACTCCTGCTTTTGAATAAAATGACTGAATCCAGATTAGTATTAACATGTGGTTTCAACTCACGTCGTAATTTTTCTAATTGAACTGTTGATATTTCTCCTTCAAAGACAGAATTCTGAATATGCGTCAGATACTTTTTGCAGATTTTGAAAATATGTGACCATCTCTTTTGCCCATTTTCATCTTTACTAACATCATATACAAGTACAATATACATATACTACCACCATATTCTAAACCCTTCATATTCTTTCTCACCTATTAAATGCTTTATAAGCTTATATGCTTCTAACCTCATCAGATACTGATAAGACACCTGCCTTCCCAATTCTTTATGCATTATCGTTTTCTTCATACGATTCTCAAATTCTGAAACAATAAGTTTAGAAGCTTCTTTCTTAAGATGAAGATAGTTAAGTTCTTTTGTAAAGCTGTCTTCTGTTATCTGTCTTCTGTTTAACAACGAAAATATCAATCTGTCTCCAATCAATGGTTTAAATACTTCCGATATATCCAGACATAATGAATATCTTCTTACTCCCGGTTCATGCAGATAACTTATCGTTGGATTCAGTTGTGTATGATATATCTCGCTTAATAAACGCGTATACACCAGGGAATTAACAAATGAAATCAATGAATTAATCATATTGTCTGGCGGATGCATAACACGCTTATCAAACTGTATATCCTGATTAACAATCACATTCCACGCTGCATAATATCTCTTTCTTATATTTCCTTCAATTCCCATCAATTCTTCTATTGTCCTTGCTTTACAAAGAGTTCCACGAAGTGAATCTATATCCCTCATATATTCCGAGACATCTTTTTCGCGGCCATTATAATATCTGAGATTTCTATATATATTATCTGCTGCCGCCTGTATAAATTTTATGGCGATATCCAATCTCTTATCATAATCCACATAATGTTCAACCTGCTTAACCAGCAACTGACCTGCCGGATTTCCATCCTTTGGATAAAAACTTCCTGAATAATAATTATAATAATTAAAGAAATGTATAGGTATTCCATACTGCGATATATAATTAAGAAATGTCGTATTAAACGACATTTCAGACATTACATATATATCTGAAATTCTTTCAATTGGAATATCTCTTTTTTCTCCGTCATAAGCAGTGAACTGTAATGTATTATCCTTGCGTTTTAAATCCCCATTATTATACACATAAAAACTCTGTTTCAATTATCATCACCTTCTTCTGTCTATATAAAACACAAATCATAATATGCACATTTTTTGCATATCTTTTTCTCTTCCAGCTTCGGCGGATACTCCTGATTCTTCACACTAATGATTTCTTTTATAATATCATCTAGTTTTTTACAGTCCTCATCCGACAATTCTACATCAACATTTTTCTTCAGCAGCGGATAGTCTATCACGCCATGAAGTCCATCCACATTTCTTTTTTTCAGGTAATATAAATAATACTTAACCTGCCATATTCCAGCCTCTTCTATACTCTTGCTCTTCTTTATCTCATGAAGTTCATTTTTTTCATGAATAAAATCAATATTAATAATGCCATCTATTTCAATATGCTTATCATCCCGCTTGTAACTGTTCTCATCCAGTAATTTTCCAAGCTGCACATTTTCATTCTCATCTTCCATATTAATCTGATGACAAAAATACCATAACTTTCTTGAGCACACGAAATAATAATAAATCATCACTCCTGTTATTCTTTCTTCCATAAAATGCTCCTATCGTATGAATATTCAGACAAATATATCTCTTTCATATTCGCCTAAAACTAACCCTGCTCCTGTTAAATCCACAACATTGAAATCGTACATAATACATGATCTATGAATATCACTACCATATATTACATCACGATCTATCCCATCCGGATATTTCTTATAAGCATATAACTGTATAGAAATCACATATGAATCCAGCTTTGTTCTTGCGTCATTCTTCTCTCTTCTATCAGCATCAGAGCTATGCATTATATCAATGCACTCGCTTATAACTTCACGATTATCTTCATATACGTCATCAGGAATAATTTTAATACTGTTAATATCCCTGAATTTTTCATCAGCTTCACTTTTACTGTATTCTGCTGGTGTCAGTTCTTTAAACATTGCAAGAAACTTCTCTATATCCCTGTAATAATCCGTATCCTTTATCTCATCTGTACAGTATACTTTATTGATATATTCAGATTTGTCTGATTCTGTCATAACTCTGCCAATATATTTTTCTAAACACTCAACAGAACGAGTGTATATCTCACGATTATATATAGCCCGGCTGACTCCTACTCCATTTGCATTAATGTATATATGTATATTGGCCTTATCCGGAATATGCCGACCTTTCCTGTTGCATCTTCCCATTCTCTGCAACAAACTATCAGCCGTACTCATCTCTGTATACAACACATCAAAATCAATATCCAGACTTGCCTCAACTAACTGTGTTGTTACCCATATTCCCGTTTCATTTTCACTATCTGAGAACTTTATAATCTCATTTTCCAGCATTCTCTTATGTTCTTTGGTAAATCGTGCATGCAGAAGATGAACATTATCTGTTTTTTCGGTTAGGCTTTTATATATCTGCTGTGCCTTTTTTACCGTATTGCATATTACAAGAACCTTTTTATCATAGCTATCTTCTACAACCCTATCTATTTCTATATCGCCATCTTTTATATCTATCCAATGTCTTTTAAAATCCGATAATGCAGAAAAATCTCTGTATTCATACTGACTATCAGCCATCAATCCATATTTATGCATAAAACTTCCCAATACCGGTGGAAATGTTGCTGTTATTATGGCAAATTTTCCACCCATATCAGTCACTATCTTTAATCCATATATTATTGCTGCTATTACTGATGGACTATATGCCTGTATCTCATCAATAATTATCTTAGAATATTTCAATGTAGCTGCAAATATTTCTGTTCCCAACGCCTTATACACAAACTTAAACAACTGATCTACTGTACATATAGTAAGCGGCTGAGATAATAATTTTGCTTTCTGATATTTTTCATATCCATCAGAATCTGTTTCGTTTACCTGGTCTTCAAAATAATAGTGCATACTGTCTGAATGAAGTATTGCCACGTCCTTATATTCATACCTGTCTCTTATTCTTTCATATATTGCATTCGATGATACTACATATGGCAATGTATAAAATCCCTTTTCACCATTAAGCCATAATAATGATGCCTCTGTTTTTCCCATTCCAGTTGGTGCAACCACAACAAGATTCTTATCACATTTATCTCTCATATACTCCTGAACTGGTCTTAATCCATGCTGTTGAAAAATGTTTTCTATAGATGTTTTAAGATATTTTGTTGTGAAATCAGAACAATCCTCTGCTTCTGTATAACCAGCACTCACTGTATAATCAAATTTATTCAGCAAACCTTTGATTAGCACGAATTCCTGCCATTCATACAAATATTCATTCTTATCATAACAGCTCATGATGTATTTGTTTCCCGATATGCTGCCTGTATTTCTGAACAGAAGATATTTATTTATACTGGAAACCTTAGCTTTGATACTTTCATCATTTAAAAAATCCCTTATATATGGGTTATAGTATTTCTTACAGAAATTTAATATTATATCATCACCATTTTTATCTTCTCTGACATGATGATGATATACTGCTGTATAGAAAGCTTTATAATCATCATTATCTGCTTCTGGTATATGATTTTTAAATTCTTCAGGCGATGTAGTCATTGCACTTAAAAATCCGTGTGGTATCTCCTGAGTCTTTATTACATGCAGCTCTTTATTTATCTTAGATTGAAAAACAATGTTTGCCTTTCCCAAGTCATGCACTTTGCATGCTTCTATTATTATTGCTTTTTCTTTTTCTGTAAAATAATGTCCGAATTTTTCAAAAAAATCCTGTGCACATTCAACTGTATCATCCAAATGCTGTTTTAATGTCACCTGTTCTTCTTTAGAACCCCCATTCGGAACTGACTTTGCAAAATATTCCATCTACCCCTCCATACATTTAAATCCACAATGTAACTATTAATAAAATCTCATCACGCAAATATTACAACATCTTCATCATCCGTATCATCTACATACTCTCTTTCCCGGCATTTATGAGGCGGGCAGTAATATACCTTAACTCTTCCACCTTCTTTTTCAGACTTCCATCGCCTTAGCCCCTGTTTAGTTATCTCATATTCTTTATTTAATGTATAAACAGTTGCTTTAACATGTTCTTCCCCCATGTAAGACACAGGAATATACATACCGTGATTAGTCAGTACTTCTTCATCTTCTTTTAATGAAACAATTCTGACATCTCTTATATCTATAATATCCTCATATCTTCCAAGAGACAGATATGTTGGCGGATTCTTAAGTGCCTGATATATTATTTCAAAATCAGCCTCATCCTCTGGCACAATATGTATTATGAGCTTGCATTCACATAACAGTTCAACATTGGCTATTCCCTTAAATATTCCATAATTACCGCCATCTTTTACGCATATCTGATGCCTGCCCTCTTCATATCTGGCACCTGCTGAAAATGAATAGCGTGTATACAGATCTGATATAGTCCCTTTGTTATCGCCCTGAATACTCAGCTTCATTTTGTGATACTCTTTAAATCCACATGCGGCATGTATCATTCCACTTACTGTTGAATATGGTGGAAGAGGATAGGTCTCTTTAATTATAAAACTGCTCGGTTTTCTATAATTAACAAGATTCTGAAAACAATCCAGTCTTATTGCTCTATGCATAGTACTCATCCACTTTCTTCTTAAACTCTTCAAATGCTTCTGCTATTGTTACAGCCCCAAGTTTTTCCTTAATCTGACTGTCATTATTAAAGATTCCTGATGTTACTCCTACTATTGTAGAATTTTCAAGATCTTCACTGCTTTCTTTCATTTCTACCAATGTATCAACATTTATCATATTATTATCAATCTTAACTATATTTTCAAAAAACGGATTCTTTCTTTCATAGTTACCACCTATGATAAATAATGGAGATAAATTTTCTCTCCTGCCGCGTATATCTCTATAAAGATACTGAACGGTTTCAAGAAGTATTTTAACCCTTTTAGCTTTTTCCTCCTTTGATACATTAATCTCTCCATCAATTCCAACCCTGTCAAGATCCACTGAAATTGTATATGCATAATAAGAACGGTGAATTTCACTCTGTGCAATACCATTGTCAAGATTCTGGCGCTTAGCTAATCCCATATTAGTAAGAAACTCCAGCTCCCCCTGATATGGTTCAAGTGATATGGCGTTGCTAAGTCTAGCCACTGCACTTCTTGTTGATGCACCTCCCCTTGCATTATCGTCCTTTGCCATTGTCTTCATATAACCAAATAAATCTATTTCTGGGTAATTCTCAATAGTAGCTGATGGAGCAAACTGTACAACTCCGCTCTTATCCTCGACAGGTGTGTTATCCCACTCAGCCTGCTGTACAATATTATATCTTATTGCCTGCCTTGATATATATGAATACTGGCTTGCATTACCTCTTGTCATTTTCTTAATATTAGAAATATTACCTAATCCTTCTCCATAATTCGCACTCTCTGCAACAAATACTATTGTCATTGTCAATCCGTTCTTACTCATCTAAATAACCTCCTCATTCTTCTTATTCTGTCTGCATCCTTTTAATCCCAAGACAAATGCATATCCATATTCTTCAAATAACTCCTGATTTTTCTGGATATATACAAACTCTCTTGGAATAACTAATTTATCAACCTGTCCCACTTCAGCTGGCACCTTACAGGTACAATATAATCTCATTACAATATCCAGAAATTTTCCTGTATTTCTCGTAGATAATGCATTAAGAAGCTGATATATTGTTCCTTTGATACATTCATCATCCTTTGCCCCTTTTGAAGACAATATGGCAGTTCTTAAAGCAAAACCACTATCCATTACTGTTATACTTCCCATTTCTATAACCTTACCTCCATTTCCTTGCAAATCCTTATCTTTCTTAACAAGTGCACTATACAACATTACAACATATATCCAATAAGCAGTTACTATCTGTCCCGCATTATCAGAATCAAGATTATTCTTAAGCACTTTCTTTAGAAGCAATTCCTGACTTCTATGTTTCAGAATATTCATAACTACATTTTCGTATATATTAAGATAATCCGCTCCAATTCTTGTGTAAGGATATTTTCCTAAATACTCTAAAGCTTTTCTTACCTTTTCATCATTAAATGTCTGAAGTGCTTCATTACTTATTACAGAAAAGATATATTTATCCTTCTCATCTGTTCCCTTTAAAATAACCTGAATATTGTTAAACTGTTCAACTTTACAATCCATCAACTGCTTCAACATTCTGGCAAACCATTGTGTATATCGTTCAGCTTCTTTTTTCTCTGCCTCTGTCACAATCTTTCCACTCCTGCTATTAGAAGCCAGTAACTGATTAATTGATGAATTAGTATTCATAAATGCAAAATGCTGTCCTAAAAGTGTGAATCCAAGCGGACTGGCAGCATATACAAATGCGCATGCAGGACACAAAAAGGCATCTACTTTACAATTCCAGAATGCAGACTTTTTTCTTGCAAGATCATCTGCCATATCCTTCATAAAAGCAATAGAAACACGTTCCTTGTTTCCCATTGGTCTTCCACAGTCTATACACATATCCTTATCTTTATCATGATTTGTCCTGATATATTCTTTAAATGGTTTTGTAAAATCCTGTTCAAACAATATACGCATGTCCTTCTTTGCATTAGCTCTTAGCAGAAAACATTTACCATCCCAGAAACGGTTAATATAGTTATATATGACGCTCTTCATTACAAATGTTTCTTTACACTTTGGCTGCATTATAAAGTTCTTGATACCTTCAAGTCTCTGTTTTAGTTCTTGTGATGTTGATTTAGCATTTAATTTATTTTGCTGAAGATTCACATATATCTCAGACCCATCAACTTCGTTTCTTATATTTTCAAATCCAGCCTTATAACTATTGGACAAAAGCTTATCATTTATAAACTTGATATCTTCCTTATCTTCTTTAACCAGCTTGTCCGGCTTCCATTGGTCATTATCAATTTTGCATATAATCTTGTTAATTCTGTCTAATATTCCTTTATATACTGTAAAATCTCCATAATATTTAACACAGGCATCAAAATACATTCCAGTCCAGTCACACTGCTGCACGAAATCCTCGTCAAGCCATAATCCCTGCTCATACAGTTCAAGCCCATCTACCGGTCTGTTCTGCATTTTTATGCCATAATCCTTTCCGCTCTCTGCATCTGACATATCTAGCATATAGTTAAGACCTACTATCCCCGCATTTTTCAGGAAATCTCCCATAGTTACCAGATATTTACCCACATTCTGTCCCTCCTTTCCTAAAATTATAGTAATATTTCGAACTTACCGTGACCTTCTGATCTTCTGGCACCCAGCCCTGCCTGATAAAGAATATTAAGCAGCTCGCAATTACCGCTAAGCTTATATATTCCAAGGTTAGCATCAACCTTTCTTCCAAAGCAGTTAACTACTACTTTTCTTGCTTTGACAGGTTCTATTGATAATCCTTCTGTATCAACCCCGATTTCCATTTTCTGAATAAAAATCTCTACATTTTCACATAATGCCTTTGAAAATCCTTCATCTGCATATGTATAATAAATGTCTTTGTTAGTCACACTGTCGTGCCGTCTTACAATCAATGGACTCTGCATCTTTACAATAATTTCATCATCAACAATATCTTTACGATTGTTTGACCTTATTGAAATCAATTTCATAGAATTGCCACTGACAGGATACTGCTTGTATCTCATAAGCTGAAAAGCATTAAACCATTCTATAATCTGTCCCATATCAGCATCTGTAAAAAACACTTTAAATCTGTTGTCCCTAAGAAATATAGTGTCACCTTTAAATACCGCACCTGGCAGATATGTACTGAATGTAAATGATTTAATAATTGAATGCTCCTTATTATATAATCGCTCAAACATATCTTCCGAATAATTCCTGCTTGCTGCTTTTAAGAAACTAACCATCAATCTCTCATATTCCAGCGGTAACTGTGGCTTTTCAAGTTGAAATTCTAAAGATAGCTGTATCATTGTATCACCTCCTTTTGCTTAATTATGTAGTTCATATCTGGATATTACTACTTTAGAATTAAGATGTCAATATAAATTATCAATTCGGATTAAAAAACTTTGTTTGATTTTTAATGTCACTTATTATAATATACATATATAATTTCTACATTTTGGGATGTAAATAATTGATAATTAATATAATCAACTTTTAATAGCTACATTTTGGAATTCTCCCATCCCCCAAACCTTTCCATTGTTATTTTTCCCAGCCTATATTATAATTTTTATTAACTACATCAACGAAGGAGATTTATTAAATGAAGAAAAATAGTATTTTTCGCAGCCTGCCGTTTAAATTGCTGGTGGGCGTTATTGCTGGCGTCCTGGTGGGACTGCTGTTAAGTTCAACTGATGGCAATGCATTTTCACGCGCCATTTTGAATATTGTTGTAACTCTGAAATATATTCTCAATCAGATAATTAATTTCTGCATACCGCTGATAATCATTGCATTTATTGCACCTTCGATTACTCAGATGGGTAAAAATGCATCAAAGCTTCTTCTGATTGCAGTTACAATCGCATATACATCATCAGTTGGTGCTGCATTTTTCTCTACAGCATCCGGATATCTTTTGATACCACATTTGTCAATATCCTCTACTGCTGATGGATTGAAAGAGCTTCCGGCTGCGGTTTTCGAATTATCAATCCCGCAGATAATGCCTGTTATGAGTGCACTTGTGTTCTCAATTATGATTGGACTTGCTGCCGCTTGGACAAAAGCAGAATTGATTTCAAATATTCTTGAAGAATTCCAGAAAATCGTGCTTGCTATAGTTTCAAGAATCATGATACCGATTCTTCCATTTTTCATCGGACTCACTTTCTGCGGACTCTCATACGAAGGTTCAATAACAAAGCAGGTTCCTGTGTTCCTGAAAATCATAATTATTGTATTAATCGGACATTACATTTGGATGACTCTGCTTTACACAATCGCAGGATTGTATTCTAAGAAGAACCCGATTGAAGTAATCAGACATTACGGTCCTGCATACCTTACATCAATTGGAACAATGTCATCTGCTGCCACACTCGCAGTTGCACTCCAGTGTGCCGGCAAATCAAAGGTTTTGAGAAAGGACATGGTCTCTTTTGGAATTCCTTTGTTTGCAAATATACATTTATGCGGCTCAGTGCTGACAGAGGTATTTTTCTGCATGACTGTATCAAAGATTTTGTATGGCACTATTCCATCAGCCGGAACTATGATTCTGTTCTGCGTGCTTCTCGGAATATTTGCAATCGGTGCACCTGGCGTACCTGGCGGAACAGTTATGGCTTCGCTCGGACTTATTACCGGCGTGCTTGGATTTAACGACACTGGAACTGCCCTTATGCTTACAATATTTGCACTTCAGGACAGCTTTGGAACAGCCTGCAATGTAACAGGCGACGGTGCGCTCACACTTATCCTGACTGGATATGCAGAACGCCACGGCATCAAGGAAGGTACTGACAATTAATATATTTCTTTGACATATGTAAAGTGCTATAATCATCACATGAATACACGCGCCTGCGGCGCAGAAATGAGGTAACATATGCCATTTATTAATTCTAAGATAAGCACTTCTCTTACAGAAGCACAGGAAACTGAAATCAAAACACGTTTGGGTCAGGCTATCCAGACAATTCCCGGCAAGTCAGAAAGCTGGCTCATGGTCGGCTTTGAACCTGACTACAAGCTCTACTTCAGAGGAAGCAATGCTGAGCCTATAGCTATGGTCGAGGTCAGCGTTTACGGCAATGAGAACCCATCTGCCTTTTCTAAACTGACTGGCCAGATATGTGACATTTTTAAAGATGTTCTTGGAATTGCACCAGATCATGTATATGTAAAATATCAGGCTGTTTCTAACTGGGGTTGGAATGGGGATAATTTCTAATATGCATTAATAAGCGGGACACTCATTTTTTTATGAATGTCCCGCTTAAATATTTTTTTCTAAAATTCTTTCTTTTCCATAATCCGGACACTAATTGCATAAGAGAGCAGTATGAGAAGTACTGTCACTACCACTGCAATTCCTGCAAGTATCCAGCCATTCATTTGGTTTAAAAATGAAAAGGCACTTAATACATTTGTCTTTACCAGCTCCGCAAATGCAATGACAGACGCTCCCATTACACCACATGCCCCCGAAATGACTACTCTGCTCTTTTCTACTCCGGATACTAGCTGCAGCGGAATCAGCAATGCAATCAACAATGCCGTAACCGGCAGAAACACCAATACCACAGGAATCTGGGAAGCCATGTCTACCGGCATCTGCTGTTTCATTTCTAGGATCATGTAAAGTCCCGCTGCCACAAGCCATGAAACCGTTCCTCCTGTAAGACAGAAAAAATATTTTTCCCTCACATACGTTTCTGCATCAATCGGCAAAGTCATCAAAAATCCATATCCTTTATCAAGCTCGTCATAGGTAACTGTATTTATCAGAAGAATACTGATTGCAAACGGTAACCACCCCAGGATAACCGCTTCATTCTGTAATCCTATCACCACTCCAATGATAAGAAGGAAAATTAATGCCTGTTTATTACACCAAATTAACCGGAAATCTTTTTCTACTAATCCTGCCATTATCTGTACCCTCCCGTCATCATAAGAATTAATTCATCAATTCCGCCCTGCTCCACCGCAATCTGCGGATAATTTTCCTGATAAAATCTTCTGTCATTAGTAAAGCAGGCATAACCATAAGTTTGTTTCTGTACTTTTATGACTGCTGTCTTGTCTAATGTCCTGTATTGTTCCTCATTCACCTTCAAAATACCATACTGCTCTAAAATAACATCTGTGTCCTCATGCAAAATGATTTTTCCGTCATGAATGAGATAAATGTCGTCACAAAGTGACTCCAAATCTGTGGAAATGTGCGATGTAATCAATATTGTGCGCTTCTCGTCCTGCGCTATATATTCCCGTAGCAAATCAAGGATTTCATTCCTTGCCTCCACATCAAGCCCTGCGGTCGGCTCATCTAAAATCAACAAATCAGCTTTATGGCTGATTGCTGTCAGCACCCTCAGTTTTGCTTTCATACCTGTGGAAAATTCTTTTAATTTCTTCTTCCGTGGAAGCTTTAAAGCCTCACATTTTTGGTCAAAAAAATCCTTCTGGAAATCAGGATACATTTTAGCAAGGATATGCCAGACATCTTCCACCGTAAATTGTGAACTAAAGCCTGCCTCCGTCAAAGATACTCCGATTTTCTGCTTTACCGCAGCCGGAAGCTCTCCACCTTCGTTACCAAACACACAAATCTTTCCAGCATCCGGCTTTACCAGTCCAAGTATCAGTTTAATTGCCGTACTTTTTCCTGCGCCGTTTTTTCCTACAAACCCTGTAATTCTCCCCTCTGGTATTTCCAAGGATAGTTCCAGTTCAAAGTCCTTATATTTTTTTCGGACATTCTGCATTGTTATCATAATTCGCCTTTCTATTTCTCATCAAGTATGAGCTTTACAACCTCTAAGATTTCTTCTTTCTCCATCCCAATTGCCACTGCCCGGTCAATGGCTTTGTCAAAGTCCTCTTCCACAGCAATTCTTCTCGCCTCCGACGCAAGCTGTTTATCCGAAGCAGTCACATATGTTCCCTTTCCGTGAACAGTCGTAACAAAGCCTTCCTCTTCTAACTTGTCATAAGCTTTCTTTACAGTCAGCGCGCTGATGCGAAGTTCCCCTGCAAGCGTCCTCACAGACGGAAGTGCCTCTCCCTCTTTTAATACAGACTGGATAATCTCTGACTTTATCTGCTCCATAAGCTGTTCGTAAATCGGAACCATGGAAGAATGATTTAATATAATATGCATATTTTTCTTTTCTCCTTTGTGATAAACAGTATATAACAGTTGATGTGTGTTGTCAACTGTTATATACTGTTTATTAAAAATATACAAAATAAGAGCCACTCTAAAGTGACTCTCATTTATTTTTATATTTAACTTAACTAAAATATTTTACCTATTTTTCTGTTAATCTACAAGAAGTTCCCTACAATAATATTTTAATCCTTTTTGAGCATTCTCTTTCTTATAAATATAAAAATCGTACCAAACTTTCAAAGTTTAGTACGATATCTCCACTATAATAGGATTATTTCGACTATCCAACTAGCTTATCCAACATTCCTGCAATCTTTTCTCTTTCACTGCTGCCATTAGTCTTAAATCTTAATAATGGAATTTCATACAAATCCATTATGCGGTCCTTTAATAAATCTCTTGAAGCCTGCACGGTATCCTTTTTATGAAATTCATATCCATCAACTTCAATCGCTAAAACCGGCTTTTTACTGATTCTGTTGTAAATCAGAAAATCCAGATGTGTTGCTGGATTCATTGCATACTGGCACTCTCTGTCATTTAATAGTTGAGGATTTTTAATCAGCATATTCAATGGAAAATGACAAATAACATCTAAACTTGAATACTTATTATCCGCAATTATTTCCTGTATCAATGAATACATAAGATTCTCAGAGTCATATTCTGATATCTTTTTATATTTCTGCAAATATGCTATTCTTTCCTCAGTATACTGCTTGTAAAGATAATCAAAGATTGAATAAATCTTACTCTCAACAACTTCAAAATTATTATACTGAATGTAATCTATTAAATCTGTTATATTGTGTTCTTTTGACTGCTCATTTCCAGTCACAACCAACATCAGTTTCTTTTTTGCCCTTGAAACTGCAACATTAATCAAATACGGATCATCCGCAAAATCTGATATTTCATCATCTACAGTGGATATAATAATATTGTCTTTCTCCTTGCCCTGAAACTTATGTACGGTAGCTGCATCAATATCTGTTATCTCCCTGTTCAATGCTTCAACCTGATTCCTGTACGGAGCAATAATCCCCGTTTCTTCCGGGTTGAAATTATATTTAGGCATAATTTCATTTTTTATAACATCTATCTGACGCTGACTGTAATGATTTCGTTCATGATTCCCGGCAACTGTTTTCACCACTGACAAAACATCATCTTCGCCATTATCCTTTGTCATAATAATCAGTTCACCACGATAAAATTTCTGATTGCAGAAATTAATTATTTTAGGATGACACCTATAATGCTCTCGCAATAATGTCTGTGTTACATCAGGCATAATATCCAGAATTGACTGCAAAAAGCTCTTTGTAAACTGATATCCTTCTTTCAGATTATATGTATCAAATATAGCTTTTGCTCTGACCCTCATATCTTCTGTAACAACATTTGGAAGCTGCTTAGTATCTCCCACAATAACCACATTTCTCGCACAAGAAAGTGCTAAAGCCCCTGTTGCAATATCTACCTGTGATGCCTCGTCCATAATAAGATAATCATATACCACATCTGAATTCAGACTATTTCTCGATGAAAATGTGGTACTTAATATAACCGGATACTCCTTCAATACATCATTGGATTCCTTCCACAGATTATCCTCACTAAATACTCTCCGGCTGTCGTTCCCTTCATATCTTCTTGCCAGCTTGTCTTTTAGTAAAATCATTGAATTGTCACATAAATCGTCAAGCAAATGCTTATCAACACCGTTTAAATATCCCTCAATATCTGAAATCTGCTTAGATAATTCTTTTTCTTTTGCCTTATAATACATAGCCTGAAATGTTGTAATTATCTTTGAAAATTCCTGCTTATAAAAACTCCAGTGTGTTATGCCATACTTGAAAAATGTCTTTATTTTAAACCAGAATCCTATTGTCTTTTTCTCCTCTGATATTGCCTGACACTCCTGCCATAACATCATCCATTGTTTTGATGATAACATTTTCTTGCACTTTATATTATCTGTATTAACATCGGATTCTTCAACATACTGGTTAAAATATTGCTGTTCTGTAACTAATTGAGATAATTCCTGCCTTAAATAAGCAAGTTTTTCCTGTTTATCAAAAAATTCTTTTAACCTAGCGGATTGCTCTGATATTTTCTTACGCATTTCACCAAATTCTTCAGACATTTTCCAAGTTAAAAAATCAGGATAAGATGAATCCTGATGCTCAACAAATGTTTTCTTATTTTTAGAACTTCCCAGTGTTGCAGCAACAAATCCCAGATTATACTGTGGCGAAGACAGTTTGTCATATACATTTTCAGTTGCAGAATTATTATTAGATACAATCTGTACCGTTTTGTCCTGCATCAATATATTAGAGATAATATTTAATATCGTCTGTGTTTTACCTGTTCCCGGCGGTCCTTGTATTACACTTATCTGATTCTCCATCGCATTTTTTACAGCATTATACTGACTGTTATTACAGCCAAATGGAAATATCGGAACATATTCTCCCCCTCTTTTACCATTATTCAATAAATAAGGATTCAAATATTTTGCTAATGCAACCTCATTACCAACATAAGTGATTTTATCAAATCTTTTATGTAATAATTTTTCACCAGTCTCTTCATTTCTAATATTACTCAATTCAGCAATCTGCTTTATATATTGGAATACATCGGCAGACCTTTTATCATTCAGGCATGACTCTGCAATATGTAAATCGCGCTCATGGTAATCCCGTTCACTGCCGTCTTTAAAACAAATATGCCAATAAGACTCCTGTCTACCCCTAAACACAGATATTGCATCTATATCAAAAAACTCCCGTCCCTCTCTGCTAATACGATACGACTCAGGATTTAAAACATCAGGCCTAGTTAATTTCTCAACATTCATATATGCATAGAGATAGCTTTTCCCATTATTAAATTTCACGTTCCATTTATGTACATTGGTATCGTACACACATGACATTACTTCGGTTGTCTTTATCTCACCCTTGATAATAATCATATAATATCTTGTATCCATTTAGGCCTCACTGTTTCTGGTTGTTATTAGAAAAAATTATTCAAAATAGTACCTTTGAATACATAAATAACTTTTCTTAATCTATTCCTAATCATTCATAATCTCTTTTATTTTCTTAATGCAGAAAACACACGCCTTAAAAAATCTATAAAAAGAAAAAACATTTTTACTATTGCTTTGTATGTAATTTATTATATTGTTATCGTTATTTGTATAATACATTTAGGTTGGAATCTTATGGAGTCTATCACTTATGTGTTAAGTATACCACCTATCATTATTCCTTTTATTATTAAAATGATTAAACCAGACTTATCTCTCAAAGTCTGGATTCATTCGTATGAAAATAAAGAGATTTATTTCTCAGCAAAAAGAATGCTGGAAACATATCAAGAAAAAGTAACACAACAAGAAGCTTTAGTTAATAAGCTCACACTTGAACAAACCAAGTAATATTCCAAAAATTATTGTCACTCAACCAAAAACGAGCCAAGAAAAGCCGTAAATTCGGCATTTCTTGGCTCTTGTACATTACTCAAACTCTTCCCCTATATTTTATCATCATCCAACAAATGCTGATATTTCCTACATTTCAGGCATATCTGCTTCGCCAAATATCACACTTTTCACTTCGTTTTGAAACTTTTTAGTAGCAAATTAGTAGCACACTTTCAGATGAAAATCTATCTGAAGACTTGATATAATCTACATCTTTACTACTTATTGTGAATAATCAACTGTGGCTTGCGAGTGATTTAAAACCATCACTCTACTGCCATTCAAAACGAAAGGAGCATTACCATGAGTAACCAACACAAACACCCAACTATCAGTTTTAGAGTTTCTGATGCTGAACGTAAACAAATCGAGGCTCGCATCGCTGCCAGTGGAATGATGAAGAAAGATTACTTCGTCCGTTCCTGTATATATAACCGAATCTGCATTGTCGGCAAGAAAGAAACTATCTATCCGCTTGTACAGACTGTCAATGCTTTGTATCTTCAATTACTTAAAATGCAGAAAGCATTTGTTGGATATTATCAAGATCAGAATCCCAATAATCTACCTACCAGCAACGAAATCACAGAGCTACAAACCAGCTATAATAATATGCTTTCTTCCATCATTGAGCTGCTTGATGGTGCTAAGTATCTCTGGGAAGGGGGTACTCACAATGAACCATAACCTTATTTATCTGTTTGGTATGTATGAACTTGACACAGATTCCATCGTTATATATGCAAATGACAGTGACCCATTCATAATCAATTGCCAGAAGTGCAATTCATCTGTCATTCTTGATAATCCTGATGATATTGTATATCTTTTCAGGCTTGCTCAAGATGCTCCTCTGCTGTATGCAGAACTTGCTCTCAAAGCAGATGGCTTGCAAGGATATGTAGATGCTATAAATGAATTTAATTAATCTTACACAACCTCTCTGTGGCTTAAATTGTGCTTCGAGTTTTCTTTCGAGTTTTTTCTAAAAATAACTCGAAAGAAACTCGAGACACTAACATAATCTCATATACTAGTAGTAATACAATTTATATATAAGAGCATTAGTATGTAACCATCTGTTATAACTATTCCTTAATTTTTATGATATTTTATTTGCAATTCTAAAAATTATAAATTATTTTTTATCCTTTTCCACAGCCTTCCCTAACTCCATCAATGTCTTCATTGAATTGGGATTTTTTAATAACTCTGGCAGTAATGCCTTCATCATTGTCATATTAGGATCTTCTATTGGTGCCGCCGGTACCGATGCCTTTACAATTGCTTGAATTGTTTCTGTATCTTTATTATGAATTTCACTCCTTAAACCTGCAATTTCATCCTGTATTTCATACAAGACAGACAATAACTGCGTATTATCATTTCTAACAATATCTTGTCCTTGTAATTCCTTTTTATTTTCTATGTCATCAAACTCAAATGACATAGTTCCTATGGTTTTTGTTAATCTGGCTTTAACCTCAGCCACTGAATCCAAATCAGACAGCTCATAATCGAAAGCTCTTATCCCAGAAATATCAAATGGGATTTTCTCAGACTTTTCTTTTAAATGAATCATTGGTTTTCCTATTGATGCCCTATACCCCATCTCATAAAACGCATTCGGATTATGCCCTGTTATATCAGCTATTACTAGCTCTGATTCTTTTATATAATCGATTATAGTTTGAGTAATTGAATCTGATTGATTAACCTTGTCAACTCTTATAGCTTCAAAACCACATTCCTCACATACTGGAGATATAATATATTTATATACTTGATCTGCTCTTTTTCTTATTTCGCTTCCCTCTTCTCCAATTGGTGAAATTACAAAACACTTCATATTTGTCCTCCTTCTAATCCATTTCATTTTCTTTAAAACAAAACTAATATGTCAATTAAAGTTTTCATAAAATATGATTAATTACTAATGATAATTAGATAAAGATTAATTTTCCCCATTAGCTATTCTTTCAATAAATTCCTTTACATATGGATATTTTTCGTTACATTTCTCTAGTATATTAATAATTTTTGCATTTCCCTCAATTTCAAATAAACCTGCCAAACTCTCTTTAATTTGATTTGTAGCATTTCCTGAACTAACAAATGAAATCTCTCCACCTCTTTCAGGATTTTCTTTATTTTTATGATACTCTAAAAGACTCATAATTCCACTTGAATTAAAGGCTGGTGTATTAAGTTGCTTAATAAGTTCTTTTGAATCAATTTTATTCATGGATTTTTTTTGCATAATTTCATTAACCAAATAACACATTATCTCTGGATACAAAAAATCTTCAATCTCGTGATTTACATTATTGGAGTTTGCTATATCGTTTCCCCAAACGTTATGTATAAGCATATGCTTAACATCAATATGGGAAAATTTCTTTTTCGAATTTGTAGAGTATGCATTACGACCTGCACCATCATTATCATATAAAATAACTATTTGGGGGATTTTTTGGTTACTATTTTTATAATACGATTCATAAAACTCTAAATATTTCAATATATTTGATGCACCATTAGCTGAAACAATATTCGGAATATTAACTTTAAAATAGGCACACAAACCTTCTATGTATTTTTTATCACAATTTCCTTCTACAACGAGATTATAATCTGACAAAATATTATGTTCAAGTCTTTCTATTCCTAAATGATCGCATATTGTCTGATATCCGTATTCATTGTTAATATTTAACGATTTTGTTTCAACTACATTTACATTTCTTTTCTTTCTAACAGAATACTGTTGATGCCAGTCAGCATCAAGAAAAATAACATTTTTCATACTATATGCATCTATAAAAATTCTTGAATGTGTTGTATAAAATATTTGCATATTCTGGCTTTTATCCATAAAAAATTTTTTTAATTTTTTCTGCAATCCTTCATGCAAAAAAATATCCGGTTCATCTACACAAAAAATAATACTTTTATTTTTTCTTACTCGTTCAGCAGTCTCAAATTGTAATAATATACTTGCAAGTCTTTGCAAACCAGAACCCTTATCTTCGATACCTATAGTCCCTTGATCATCCAAAGCCAATTCAACATCATCCGATATCATTTCCCTAAAAGAATCAGTCCTTTTAGGCACTATAAATTTTACCTTCCAATCATCTTTAAAAGAATAAAATGTCTCTGATATATCTTCTGCAAATTCATCCAAAATTCCCTGAAGACCATCTACATATGATTCATATGCTTCTTTTAACTGTTTTTTTGTATTAGAAAATCTTGATTTCTTATATTCAAGTGTTAATATATCTTCTGATATATCATCTATTACCTTAGGAATATCTAAGTTTGCCGCTTCTAGATAATAGAATTGTATATTTTTCAAAAAGATATTAATGTCCTTTTTATTCATTTTTGTCATCTTCTTCAAGGAAGTCCCCATTTTCCCATCTAAAACTACCTCTCCAGCATTCCAATTTTTCCAATTCTTTTCTATACTATAAAAAATGGCATTCTTGTCATCATAAAAATCTACTGTTATCTTAGGATGTGTTGCTGCTCCACCCGTTGCATTTTTTAAAACCGGCATATCAGAAGATGGTTCATAATCATTTTCATTAAAAAATAGAGATAGTGCTCTTAATGTATTTGTTTTTCCAACATTATTTTTCCCACATATAGAAATTAATCCATATTCTTGTTCAATATCAACTGTAAGATCAATAATAGAACGAAATCTGCAAATATTTATTTTAATTATCTTTATCATCAGTCTATCACCTCACTTAATATATTGTTTTTTAAATCATTGATACTATAAATCGTATCCATAACTTCGAATGTCTCTCTCAAATTTCCTCTAGCACTCTTCCATCCAATTCCATCTGTAAACCAGACAAATGTAAATCCATCTATTGTATCTGCTTCTTGTGAAAGCATCTTATAACTTCTTGCCGTTTCATTTAACTTTGAACCACCACTTGCATAGAAATTGGTTTCAATTGCATATATCATCTTATCCGTCTTAATCACAAAATCAAATCTCTTTGCGGCTTTCCCCTGATTCGAAAGTGCTGATAAATCAATATTCCATTTAGCTTCAATGTCCTTCAGATACATTTCTTTGAAGTAATTTACATCCTTTTCAAAGCCTGCTGACACGATGTATTTTTCAACCAAATTCTCCATCTGATGACCACCACGATTTTTACGACCATTAGAGTCCAGACCAGTTTCAATACCTAATGCATAGTCAACTAGGTTATTCACAATATGATTTGCAATCATATCAAATAATCCTGTTTTACGCATAAACACCTTGTACTGTTCCACATCATAATTCATAGTTTTAAAGTTGTATAGAAATGCGCCTTCCTCATCCTGTGCATAAATCTCATTTCCACGAACTGCAAGTAATAATGGAATGCACTTTAATGTTTCTGGATACTTTGTTACAATCTTTTCGAACTCATCTTCTATGTTTTTAGAGCCTATTAATGAATTCAGAATGTTAAGCTCTACCTTGATTTCATCAACATTCTTAATTACCTTTTCAAAATCTATGTAATAATCATAGCCTGATATACTTGGTCTGAATTTACTCAGCCATTCATCAAAATTTCTCATCTACTAATGCTCCTTTATAGTAATATCTATTTTATCTTCAGAAAATTTCCAAATAGCTTTACATGGATTGTATGAACCATCCTCAGTAATTAACCCTGATTCCTTATACAAATCTGTTACACCTGCAAGGTACCCTCTATTTTTTGCTATTGTTAATTCTTTAGATGACAATCCATTAAATATCACCTTAACTTTATGTGCGTCATCTGGTAACAGATTTGTAATAGCTTTTGGCAATCTTAATATTCTTGCCCGAATATCATTAGCTGAAATCTGTTTATCTACAACCAGCTTAACCCCTTCGTTTTTTTCATCTATTATTCCATCTGCATTTACCAAATCATCAGTTTCATCCTTCAAAGCATCCATTGCACCTTTACTAAATACTGGCGTAAAAATAAAACCAATCTCATTGTCAATACAGCTTTCAACAAGTGATTTACCATCTATAAGTATTATCGGACGTGATGGATCGGCATCTACAAATTCTTCTGTCTTTTTTGAATAGCTTGCAGTCGTAATAAATATCCCTTTACTTCCCGATGGCATCACACCTCTAAGTGCCCTAACTTTTTCAATAGGAATTGTGGTCCCTGGTTTATTCCTCTTTGCCTGAACAAAATAATCAACAGCATCTGCCCCAGCAAAACCACCAACACCATATCTTACAGCCTCTAAGTCAATTCCACCATCTGAAGAACGCTGAGTTACAACAACCTCATCTAAACCTATCTTTTCAAGATACACTTTTAAAAATTCCTCGAATGCATATCCGCTTTCAAAATAACCATAAAACTGTTCCAAAAATTCATTTATCTTTTCATTAGATATTTCAATGTTTTTTCTCACTCTAGTACCTTCTCCAATCTTCTCTTAGATATCTCTAAGTATTCTTCACTGACATCAATTCCTATAAACTTTCGTCCAAATCTTACTGACTCCACCCCTGTAGTTCCTGAGCCACAGAATGGATCTAATATAACCTGTCCCTCTTCCGTAGATGCTAATACTATTCTTTCCAGCAAATATTCTGGCTTCTGTGTAGGATGCTTTCCTTCTGTCTTCTCGGATGGCTTTGTCAATGAACCCGTCCACACATCCTTCATCTGTTTGCCACCATTCATTTCTTTCATTTTCTGATAATTAAAAAAATGCCGAGACTTCTTTTCATTCTTCCTTGCCCATAAAATAGTCTCGGTAGAATGTGTGAAGCATCGACATGCTAAGTTTGGTGGTGGATTTGTTTTCTGCCATGTAATATTATTAATTATTTTGAAGCCTTCCTGCTCCAATGCCATACCAATCGAATATATATTGTGTAATGTTCCTGATATCCATATTGTGCCATTTGGCTTTAGTACTCTCTTACATAACCTAATCCACTTTCTGTTAAACTTATGTTTTTCTTCGACACTGGTTCCGCCTTCTGAGAGCTTATCCCATGAGCCTTTATTTACTGAAACCATCTTTCCACCCTGACAGGTAATTCCGTCATTACTTAAAAAATATGGCGGATCCGCAAATATCATATCTACAGATTCTGGTTTCATTTTTGTTAGAATTTTAAAGGAATCACCTGCAATCAACTGTGATTCATCCGTCTCAAAGTATAATGGCACTTTTTTAGTAAATAAGTTATCCATTATATTTCTCCTTGTGTCCCCATTTAATAATTGCATATAATCACTTCTTCGCCAACTCGGTTGGAAGCATCTGAATTGATCATACGCTTTACGCTTACAACATCTATTTTATAATCCTTATTTCCATACAACTCATTTATCAACTCTGTATTATGATTCGTGAGCATACAGTAGCAGCCTCTGGCAGTTAATTCATCATAAAGCTTTGCTAATCGCTTGTGGCTTTCTATATCAAACCCTTCTTTTGTGTAAGATTCAAAGGATGTAGGATTCAAAGGTGCATACGGACTGTCTATAAATACAAAATCACCTTTCTTTGCATTCTTACAAGCCTGTTCAAAATCGCCATCTATAATAGTTACCCCTTTGAGATACTCAGATGCAGCCATAATAGCCTCTTCATCAATGGAAACTCTTCGACTATTATTATATGGAACATTAAACAATCCCTTGCCATTCACACGATATAATCCATTAAAACAATGCTTATTTATAAATACAAATAATGTTGCCAGCTCTACGTCATATTCAGACCGCATAAGCTTGTCATTATAATGTTCTCTTATAGAATAATAATACTTTTTTCCATCTTCCCACATATCATTATCCAACCTGTTGACCTCTTTCAGAAAAGTATCAGGTTCATTACATATCGTTCTGTATGTGTTAATCAAAGCTTTATTTATATCGTTAATCAGAGCATTTGCAGGCAGTAGATCAAATATTACAGCGCCACCACCTACAAACGGCTCATAGTAATCATTATATTTTTCAGGCATTCTTTCTCTTATCTGCGGAATAAGCTGACGTTTTCCTCCAGCCCACTTCACAAATGGAGTGACACTTGAATTACTCATTTTGATTCCTCTTCTCTAGTCACTAAGTGACAAAATCTCATAAATTTATTATACTTGCTAACATAGAAAATAACAATCAAAACTTTCACTCCATGTGAATTCCTTATACTTCCATTACTTCTCAAAGACAAATATATACTCGTGTGCAAGAAGCAAAAAATTATTATTCTGTTTTTCCCAGTAACCAGTAGATTTACAATTATGCTGCTCTTTTATTATTATTTCTTTGTTGATAAATCCAGCACGCAAAAAACACTCCATCATACGAAATCCTAACGGAACAACTTTTCCACACTTTCTTATATCACCAATCATAACAGCACACATCTTTCCCTTTTTCAACACACGATATGCTTCATATGCCACCTTATCCATTGCATCTATGAATGGCTTTGCTCCCAACATGGAAATATCCCCTTCTATGCCTTCGCTGTACTTTATGATATCAGCATATGGCGGATGAGTGCAGATAAAATCTATATGAGCATCTTTGATAAAATGCAATTCTGCTGCATTTCCCTCTCGTATATATATTTTTGAACTTGTATCACATTGGAATTGTAAATTTGTTTCTGAAATTGAAACTGACTGCGGATTAATATCTATACCTACCGCATTACGACCTAGTAGTTTTGCCTCAACCAGTGTGGTCCCACTACCCATGAATTGATCTAAAATCCAGTCACCTGGTTTAGAATATCGAAGTATCAGATTTCTTGGTACATATGGTGACCAATTTCCCCGATACTTTCCCGAATGCGTTGCCCAACTTCCTCTGTCCGGAAACGACCAGATTGTTGTTGGTTCAAGCTTGAAATTATTTGGTTGTAAACTTATAAGTCATTCCTCCTTCTTTTTATTCTTTTTTACATTGTAACTGAATTTCATACAAAAATCCATAGTGGTTTTCTTTCACTATAAGTGAATTTATCTGTTATACATCTCATGAGATAATATTCACAAATAGTGAAAGAGGTATTACTATGCATTTTAAAAATGATACCGACCTATATCGTGTTATAGGAGCTAATATAAAACAATACAGAGAACAAGCTGAATTAACACAGGTACAACTTGCTGAACAGGCTAAAATCAGCATCAGCTATCTCTCCAAAATAGAAGCAGCCGGATGTGATAAAAGTCTTTCCATGTCTGCACTTAATCAGATCGCAAATGTACTCGGTGTTGAGATTAGTGAATTTTTTAAGGAGGTATAGATTATGCCAAAAAGCCCTAATACACATGGCGGCGGAGCACGCACAAATCTAAACGGACTACACTTCGAACAAACTACATCTTTAGATGATGCATTATATAGTGCTGGCTACGATATTATTAATCATACTGTCTATCGCGGCTTACAGCAAATCGGTATGTCTGTTCCGCAAAAAAGATTATATACATATTTCCTTAACCCACGAGGAATTAATTATTATGATTATAACTCCAAAGAATGGAGACCTGACGAAGCTTTTATTAATTTCGAAAACAATACAGTCTACATAATTGAGAAAAAATTTCAAAATTGTGCTGGCTCTGTTGACGAAAAACTTCCTGGTTGTCATTTCAAAAAGCTAGAATATCAAAAGCTTTTTAACCCTTTGCATTTTGATGTTGAATTCATTTATATATTTAACAATTGGTTTTTGGACGAACGCTATCGTGATACTTTAGATTACATAGTGAGTATGGGATGTCACTATTTTTACAATGAAATTCCTTTGGATTTTCTTGGTTTATAACTGTTTAATATTAAAAATAGATACAGAAAGCTACTATGTATCCATTTTTAATATATCATCATAACATGTGCTTAATTATTGATTTCTCTGCAATACAAATCATACAATCAACCAGAGCGACACGGAAGTGACACCACTGGTGTATTTTCACTAATTTACACCAGTTTTTGGTGCTTGCTAAAATTGAAATAATTTTTTGAAAATAAATAGAAATGTTATAATAGAAAACACCTCAGATATATCTGGTTAGTATCCACTAATATCTGTGGTACTATCAAAACAGGTATCATATAGGTATCACGATAAAAGAAAAAGCCCCATAAATGGCTTGTTTGCGCCATTTATGAAGCTCTGTTTACTATTCAAACTCGGCAAGTCCAAAGATATTCTTAAATATATTTGTTTAAGTTTTGTATCTTTTTAGCCGTTATTTTATTTCTGTTGCATATATTATTTTGGCTCGCTGATTTTCTGTTGCCAATTTGTTGCCACTTCATTATAACTAAGATATATGTATTTGACAAGCGTCTATGAGAATTGAAACAAAGATAAATGGGGATAAATAAGACCGTAGCTTGTAGATCACATGGCTGTGAATTACAATCTACGGTTTTTCTTCACTGAATTTATATCCAACACCCCAGACAGTGATAATGTATATCGGATTGTCTGGGTCTGGCTCTACTTTCTTTCTTAATTTTCGTATAAATGATGTAAGGTTGCTTGAAGCTGGCATATCATCATATCCCCATACATTTTCATAAAGCTGTTCCTTTGAAAACACCTGCCCTCTATGAGAATATAGAAAATATAATAGGTCAAATTCTTTAGATGTTAAATTGACGGTATGTATATTTTCATTTACTACAACACGAGTATATGGATTTATTACAAAATCCGTTGCCTGCTTTTCTTATGATTACCATTTTCCACACGATGAAAAATCAATAAATCATACCATTAACTAATTATACTTTTTATTGAAAAATATTTTTGATAGAAGATAAGAACCAAAGGCAAGAGCTATCACAAATACAAAAGCTATGCCAATACTTAATTCAAAATTATCAACAACAAACCACATAATCGAATTATTAGTTACATTTGTCCAAATTGCTAATACAACTAGAACTATAACTAAAATAAACATAACTGCAAATCCAGCATTTACTCCAAGAGAATAATTTGAAGGTAACACAAATGATAAGAATAATAAAGTTACAGCAAACGAAGCACCAGCGATAAAAAGATAATATCCAAATGCAAATTGTGGAAAGCAGAAGTAAGTTATTAAATTGATAGCCAGTGCAACTACAAATCCAACACAAGACATAATAAATGCAAAAATATATCTGCTTTTTACAATTGTAGTTTTAGAAACTGGCAACGCAACAACATATTTGTTCCATTTCCATTGTTCATCACAAGTAGTTAATGAAATAATCATTGTCATTATTTCAATAGGGATTAACAGAAAACTTATATAAATAGCTCCTGTTCCTTTTAAAAAAATCATCAAAGTTGCCATAATACAAATATCCATAATAATCCGTTTAATTCCATATTTATTCTTAATTGTTAATAAATCTTTCGCCAATAAACCTTTCATTGTAATTCTCCCTTTACATAAAATAACATTATGTTTTCGATAGTAGCTGGTTCTGCAAGTGCATTTGGATAATCTTTTGCAATCTTGTTTCTGTTTCGGACTAAAACCTTATATTGATAATCTTCCTTACGATAAGAAATAACTTCTGCTTTATCTAATGTATCAAAGACACTTGCACCACAACTCACAACGCCATAGTTATCAATTAAATCATCTTTTAATGAACAGAAAATCAACTTACCCTTATGAATGAACGTAATATAATCTGCCACTTTTTCCAAATCACTTGTGATATGCGATGAAAACAAGATAGAATGAGTTTCATCTTGCACAAAGTCCATCAGTATATCAAGAATATCATCTCGAATAATTGGGTCTAACCCGCTTGTCGCTTCATCTAATATAAGCAACTCGGCTTTATGTGAAAGAGCAACAGCAAATGCTAATTTCACTTTCATTCCTTTAGAAAAGTTTTTGATTTTTTTCTCTGGTGGTAATTCAAATTGTTTCAAATAGTTGCGGTAAACAATACTATCCCATTTTGTATATATTCCAGACATATATTTTTCAATTTCTTTTGGAGTAAAAATATCTGGAAAATGGTTTTCATCAAATACAATTCCAATTTTGTCCTTTATCTCACATTCCTCAGTTATATGGTCTTTTCCAAAAATCAGAATATTTCCGTTGTTGATTTTGGTTTCATTCAAAATACAATTAACAGTTGTTGATTTTCCAGCCCCGTTTTCACCAATCAGTCCCATAATTACACCTCTAGGAACAGAAAAACTTAAATCATTAAGTACAAAATCCCCATAATCTTTTGTGAGGTTTTTAACTGCTAAAATATTGTCTGTCATTTACTCGTCCTCCTCATATAACAATTTCAATAGACCTACTAACTTATCAAGATTAATACCGCTTGAACGAGCTATGTCAATAGCTTCTACAAATCTTTCCTCTATTTTCTTTTGTTGTTCTTCTATATAGAAATCTTGATTTTGAGCCGATACATAACAGCCTTTTCCTGCTGTTGTTTCTATAAATCCGTCCTCTTGTAGAGTTGCATAAGCCTTTTGAACAGTTAAAACACTAATATGAAGTGATTTTGCTAGTGAACGTACAGACGGTATAGCATCACCTGCTTTCAGTTCTCCCTCAATAATTCCAGTTTTTATTTGCGTTGCTATCTGCTCATATAAAGGTCGACTTCCATGATTACTTACTACTATTTCCAAAATTACACCACCAATCCGTAATACACTGTATTATTTATACAAGTACAGTGTATTACGGAACATAACAAAAGTCAATAAGAATACATAAATCAGTATAAGAACATACTCTTATCCTACAATCTTCCAGTTGCTATCCTTATGTAGCACAAGTTCAAACTGCGATTCCTCAAAGGTGGTGTCCTTATCAGGTAGCACTAATTCTTTATGCTCCTTTCATTTTGGATAATAAAATAGCCGCCCACTAGGAACGGCTGGAAATAGAAAAGGAACGTCATTTTAGGCGTTCCATAGTCTATCAATCATTTAATTTTTCTTGTTTCAATACTGATGTGCTGTACCTTATCTTTGCAAATCTAGGGAATAGGACGTATCAAGGCTCATTCATTCGTAGTAAAATCGTAGTAATTTGATGTTTTTACTCCCTTGTAAATGCTGATAGATACAGTGTTTTAGGGGATAATCAGATTTTTAGTGGTTTTTTTGATAAAAAGGGCAGCTAAAAAGCCGCCCTACACTCTACGCATAGACAATCTTTTTTACTACAATCTCCTCCGCACAAGCCCGGATATTATTCATTCTCCCAACCCATGCCATCTGATTCTGCATCTTCAGTTCTTCCGTCACTCCATGCGCTTCTTTCATCTGCTCTATCAGTCTGTCCATCATCTGATTACACGCTTCATCAATCTGATGCAGATGCTCATTTAACTTCCCGGCAAGTACCAACTCCAGACATAATCCCTTCCGATGCTCCTGCAAGTATGACTTTCTCAGCATTCCATACTTTCCAATCGGATACTCTGTCTCTTCCGGGAGGTACAGGTCTGGATAATACAGACCGTCCTCTCCTAAAGTATAACTGATTCCATTTTCTCCCATAATGTGTTTCTCCATGATTTTCCTCCTATCTTGCTCCTCGATCTTTGTTCTGACTACGGGTATGCTGTTTATTTTTCTGTTCATTCTGTATTTCTTGTTTCTTTTCTGCCAGCTTCGCCCTAATACCATGCGCTACTGGCTCTTTTCCTGTTTCTTTCTTCCATTTTTCTATTACAGTTCGATACTGACTATACTCAGTTTGAGAAGCCTTAAAATCCTTTAAAAAATCCTGTACACTTCTATAACCAATCTTCTGCACAATCCTTGGAAGGTAATCTTTCATATCTCTGATCTGGCTTTTCAGTTCATCAATTTCTTTCTGCAATTCTTTTTTCTTTCTTCCTTTAAACCATCCCTTGATCTCTGACAGTTCTTTCTTTTTTGCAGAAAGCTGTTTTTGTTTCTTCTGAATTGCACTATTTTGTTCTTCTAGTTCTTTATTCACTTTAAAAAGTTTTGAATATTTTGATGCAAGCCTTGTCATTTTGGGTTGTTCCGGTTCTGACTTTTCATCTTTTGTTGCTTTGACTGCTGCCATACTATTTTCAGCAATATACTCTTGGTGTTCAGCTTCCGTTCGCCCTGCCTGTACTGTTTTAATTTGCTCTGGCACTTCCCTTGGTTTCTTAAACAGCACACTTGCTATCAAAAACTCCAATGCCTCGACCGCCACTGTTACAACTCTGGAAAATAATCGTGGTCTGTTTCCACGCCGGGCAATTGATTCCCTAATCGGCTCCGTGATTTCTTTCCGCTTCACTTCCATTATCTTCGGTTCCGGCACTCCACTAATCAATGCCATATCAACAGCTCTGTTCCATTCCCGGCGTTTTTGGTTATCCGCTTCTATTTCTTGTGCCTTCGGATTATTTTTTCCGATTTTTTTTGTTGGAAGATAAACACCGCCACGTTCAAACACTTGCAACTTCTGATTCTCATCTTTCACGTAAATATTAATTAAGTCTGTATAAGAATGCTTTACCTCATCCAGAAATGAATTGCTCTTAAATCGTTCATCTTTCGCTGTAAACAACTTCTTCTCATAGACCTCTCCTTTTTTCACAATACAGCAGCCTTCTCGTATCTCACCCTTTTCTCCCAGTATCTCTTTCTTGGTTCGGACATGTTTTCCATTTTCATCATAAAACATATTTCTACAGGCAATCTTGATGATTGGTTCGTCTAATAACTTCCGTTCTGCAAATATCAGATGAATGTGATAATTTGTTTTTCTTTTGTTGTGATGCAAAGCAGCAATACACTCTGTTCCGTAATTCTGTTTAAAATGATTTGTAAAAAGTTGCAACAATCTGTCCGGCTGATATTCTGTAAAGCTCTCTGGCAAAGCAATGATCAATTCCCTTGCCTCAATGCATTTGCCCTCCGTTCCGCTTTTTACAAATTCTTCCTGATTACATTTTGCAAGTTCCCGCCAAAATTTCCGTTCTGTAGTTTCATAAACTGCATAAAGATTTTCCTGTTTTGCGTGACTGGATATATAAGTGATTCTGCCTTTTACATTGCTTAATTTTGTCATTTGAATAAATGAATTTCTTGCGATAGGCACTTCCTCCTTTTTCTTCAGTAAAGTAAATTCTGCCATATTTTTTGTGAGTGGATGCTCAGACATCCGTTTACGAACTTATTGCCGTATCCGGCATTTTAGCTCCCGGCAGGGCGAAATACCCTTGAGCATAAAACGCAGTTTTGTGCGATGGGTGTATTTCGCTCTCAAACGCCGAGGGCTTTGTGAGATGCTTCATACCTCTGCTATAGTTTGGTTTTAGCTTTTTAATTTGGGCATATCCGCCCTCTTTTTCTGCCCGTATCCGGGCTTATTTTTTGTCACTAACAACCAATCGGCTATTTCTCTTCCTGTCTGCTTTATTCCGGTATCCTTGCCCGTACATACTCCAGATCTCCACAATATGGTGTTCCAACCAAATACCATTCTCTCGCTAGATTCATTTCCATTCGCGTCTTTACCCACTGATCATCAACTAGAACTTCTAGACATTCTCCTCAGTGAAATCCTGGATCAATCCATAAGTCTGATGACAATAATCCATATCTTTTGTTATAACTGTTGTAACCTAATCTTCCTTCTCTCATGGTGTCACTCTCCCTTCATTTATCATTTCCGCAGGGACGCCCTGAATCAGGGCCCCCTTTTGAAAAGTTTTTTCTTCGCCAATCAACTACCGGCTACACCTTACAAACCTTCTCTTTGTCTGCTATTTACAGGTGCGTGGCACGCTCCTGTCATAAGGTCATCAAGCAGAATCTTTACCAACGAAAGTTCTCATGCATTCCACACTTATCCAAATACTCTTGTCTTGCCTTTTCCCGTTCATCCTCGGTTGGTGCTGTTTTGAATGTTGTATATAACTGACGTTTTACCATACTGTCTAATTTTTCCATCAATGCTTTTTCTATCTCCGGCAGATATTCCTCATTCCCGGCAAGATGGTACTGGAACAATGCCAGTAATAAATCTTTTGGTATCTGCACCTGTGATTTTCTTTCCATGTTTCTCCTTTCCGTGACGGTCGTGACGATAGTGACGATATTTTCACTACCGGCACGCTATATAAAATACCGTCACAACCGTCACATATCGTCACGCTTGTTTTCCAACAAAAGTTAATCTGATCTTTCTTCCATCATGTCCTCGTTCTGTTTTATACTGAATTCCATATTCCAGAATCAGACGTTCCAGGCTGACATTTAATTTTCGTGATAATGCGTTCGGCTGCATTTCCACCTGCAATACTTCCACAAGCTCTGTTGCTGTTCCTGCCCACTCTGGCGTAATCTCTGTTACAAGTTCTTTGATTTTTTCCAACACTGGATCTTCTGGTTCTTTCCAAAGTTCCGTTTCTGTCTTGGTAAGTTCCCATACACATCTCTCCCGGTTAAAGTTCAACCACAGTTTCTGATCCTGCTGATCACGCCCTGCCACTTCCAGAACTGCCTTATTATCTGTCCGCTTTTCTTTCTGCATAACAAACGCTCCATCCGCAGCTCCCAGCAGACCATTCGTGCCAGAAATCATATCGAAGCTGTCTGAAGATTCCATTTTCCTTGTATGATGCACAACCAGAAAGCAGATTCCATATTTGTCACTGAAGGCTTTCAGCTTCGTTACAATCTCATAATCACTGGCGTAACTGAATTTATCTCCACCAACTTCACGCACTTTTTGAAGAGTATCAATGATAATCAATCTTGCGTCTTTATGCTCTGTCACAAACGTTACAAGCTGTTTTTCCAATCCGTCATTGAGCGATTTGGATTTTGTAGCAAAATAAAAGTTCTCACTGCCTTCCATTCCAAACATCTGTGATAACCGCTTTTGCAACCTTGCATAATCATCTTCCAATGCCAGATACAGAACCGTTCCCTGTCTGACTGAAAATCCCCACAATGGAAGTCCTTTACTGATGTGATACCCGATCTGTGCCATAAAGAATGATTTTCCAATTTTCGGCGAACCAACAAACAGGTAAGTTCCGTTATACAGAAGTCCATCTATAATCGGCAGTTTTGGTGGATATGCGGTGTCGTATAATTCCATCATGGAAACTGTTTCCAGATCATCTGGATTCTTTTTATTTGCTGATTTTGCTGTATTTTCCACATTATTTGTGGCTTGCAGATTGCCCTTACCGGGCAAATCTGCTATACTTTGGTTGGTTAATTTATTACTTAATGGCTGTTCCACATCTGCGCCAACAGATGCAATCGGAGCAGTCATTTTTTCTTTTGCTGTCATTCATTTTCCCCTTTCAATCCATACAATGTCTCTGTGACCAATCTCAGGGTACTCAGCAACTCTTCGTTTTCCTCACTGCATTTTTCCAGATGTTTCAATTCTTCATAAATCTCTGCCATCTGATTTCGCAATGCTTTATACACTCTTGGATTTCCCTGTACCACAATTTGTCGATCAGTTAATCGTTTTGTGATATAGTCCTGCTTGCTAAGTCCTGACAATCGGACACATGCATCAATCTGTTCTGCTTCTTCCGGTGATACCCGGAATGCTACGATTTTGTTTCTCCATCTTCCTTTACTGTCCAGATTTTTCTCCATTTAATTTTTCCATCCTTTCAATATCCAACTGTTCTGCCATTTGTGTCTGCTCACTTGGAAACAGATGTGCATATCGGTAAGTGATATCAATGCTCTCATGTCCCATTCGATCTGCAATTGCCAATACCGTAAATCCCATATTGATCAATAACGATACATGGGAATGTCGCAAATCATGCACACGAATTCGCTTTACCCCAGACACTTTTGATCCTCTGTTCATTTCATGATGCAGATAAGATTTGGAAATTTTGAAAATTCTTTCGTCTTCCTTCAGACCGTAAAGCATTTCCATATAATCCTGCATCTCATCACATATAAATTGTGGCATCTTGATAAATCTGTTACTTTTAAATGTCTTTGGTGGGGTAATCACATCTTCCCGGTTTAATCTTTGATATGATTTGTTAATTCGCAGTGTATGCGTTGTAAAGTCAAAATCCGCTGGTGTCAGGGCAAGCAACTCTCCTTCACGGATACCACACCAGTAAAGCATTTCAAAAGCGTAGTAAGAAACTGGTTTATCCATCATCACATCTGCAAATTTCAAATACTCTTCTTTCGTCCAGAACAACATTTCCTTATATTCCTCTATTGCTATATTTCCAGCTTTCTGTGCCGGATTAAAAGGCAAATGATAAAAATCAACTGCATGATTGAAAATGGCACTTAACTGGCTGTGGATTTTCCGCAGATATGAAGCAGAATACCCTTTTCCATTCGCTCTCTTAAATGCAAGCAAATGATTCTGCCATGCAATCACATCTTTTGGTTCAATTTCTGCAATCTTTCTCTCCCCAAAGTATGGAAGAATTTTTGTTCTGGCAATATTATTCTTAGTTCCCCATGTGTTATCCCGGATTCGTTCCTTTTTATCTTCTACATAGATTTCATAAAAACTTGCGAAAGTCATATCCAGTTTTGCATCATGCTTTAACATTTGTTCGTGTTCCCACATCTGCGCTTCTCGCTTCGTAGGAAATCCTCGTTTTGAAGTCTGTTTCGTTTTCCCTGTCCAGTCGGTATACCGATAAACCACTCGCCACTTCCCAGTGACATTATCTTTGTAAATACTCATACAAATTCTCCTCTCTCTTTACACTTCGCTGTAACATACTTTTTTACGGAAATAATTGGTGTTTACTCTGCCAGCTACCGTAAGATAACCCAGCTTCTGTAATTCATCATTTAACTGTTTGACAATCTTATAAGCATAAGACTTGGAAACTCCCAGTTCCGCTGCAACTTCTTCTACTGTCATAAAAGTTCTGTTCGTCACATCTCATCTCTCCTTTCCATCTTAACGCATTTTGTTTAAGTCACTACATTTCATGATACTAAACATTTTAATTTAAGTCAAGCGATTTTATGAGGACATTAAATTTTTTTGTTTAAGTTCTTCTTGCTATCCAAAATTGCTCATGCTATACTGAACCTAAACAGAATTGTTTTATTTTCTATCGCAATTAATTACGGCAACACGAATGACCACTATAAGGAGGCAAACAAGAATGGCAATCGGACAACGTATCAAATTTTTTCGCAACCGCAAAGGCATGACACAAAAGCAACTCGGAGAACAACTGGGATTCATGGGAAAAACCTCAGATGTCCGCATGGCTCAGTATGAATCTGAAGCCAGAGTTCCTAAGATTGATCTTGTAAAACAAATGTCTCAGATCTTTGATATCAATACTCATGCCTTAACAGTTCCAGATATTGATACTCACATAGGTCTGATGCATACACTATTTGCACTGGAAGATATGTATGGTCTGAAGGTAAAAAATGTAGATGGACAACCTCATCTCTGCCTTGACTCTTCCATATCTGCTCCCGGCTCATCTGTCGATGAAATGTTTCGTACATGGATGGAACAATCTGACAAACTGGAAAACGATGAAATCAGCAAGGAAGAATATGATGAATGGAGATATAAGTACCCGGAACTGGATACTTACCAGAAACGTGCCAAGGTACCATCTCAGGAGCTGAGTGATTACCTCGTAAAAGAATTGACTAAAAAAGAAAAATAAAAGAAGAGAATAGAAAAACCTTACCGATATTCAGTTTTTTACTTCTGAAAATCAGTAAGGTTTCTTTATATACGTTATGAAATAAAATTTCTATCTCTTGAATAATCACAAAATGTTGCCATTTTGTTGCCAATCACTAAGCAAATTTGCTTGCAACCCGCATAAATACTGGTTTCTTGTGGTTGTGTGGATTATTCAAACTCGACAAAGCCTAATCAATTTTGTTTAGAGATTATTCTCTGTCGTATTCGTGGTGCTTTTGAATATTTGATGTATCCATATTATCCTGCCTATATGGGCTAATGTTATCAATTTGTTATCGGGGTTGATAACACTGGCTCTGAAACTGCGGATAATAACAATATGTTCTGGCTCACATTATAAGCGATTTTGTTTAGAAAATCAAGATATTAAAATCGTTTCCCAAAGACATCTATAACACAAATAGAGCTCTTTCATAGTCTTTAACATAGTATCTGATATTTTTCCTGCCTTTTTGGACAATCGTATGTCCTTCCGCTTCCAACTTTTCTTTCTGAGCTTCTATGCCGCCGGGATATTTGGCGTTTAATTCCCCATTCGCCTTTAAGGTGCGCCAATAAGGTGTTACATCCTTGGAACGCTGATAGCTCGCCCACGCAACAATCGAAACAAATATTCCTGCTGTAATCGGCTCTGTAAAATCGGCTCCATTTTCATTTGCAAAATATTCTCTTATCGCACCAACAGTAAGCAGTTTTCCATACGGCACAAGACGCATAACCTTATCATAATCAATCGGCGGCGCAAAATACATTTTGTTTCCGCCATACTTCTCTATGCTTTTTTCATCTGTGATCGTCTGAAATTTGGGCATATCCTTACTATCATGCAGCATCGCATTAAAATCTTTTTTATCTTCATTTGCCATTGTAAGCACCTCCTGTACACAAGTATAAGTCAATGAAAAAACCTATGCAATGAGACGGTTTTAAAATTTCCGTTTTTAAATTTAATACTCAGTTCTCCAGCTCTGCATCTTAGCTGATAGCAATTTAATCCCTGTTACCTTTTTCTAAATAATATAATTTAAGACTACCAAATATAAGGTATTAACCTGTATTTAACTTTCTTTTTATAATCTGCATATCCGTCAAGTTCGGTTTCAAGTACCTGTTCTTCGTTTTTTATTCTTTTTGCGATAATCAGAGGATAAAAGAGAAACACAACGAAAGAGAGTATTGATCCAAGCATCAATGGCATTGTAAGGAAAAGAATAATTGTTACACTATACATTGGATGTCTGACAATACCGTAAAGTCCTGTATCAATTACCTTTTGATTTTCCTGCACCTCAATCGTTCTGGAGAGATATGTATTTTCCCGTAAGACTTCTGCATAAAGCAAATACGCAATCAAAAATATAGCAGCCGCTATGTAAGGCACTGTTTTAGGAAGCGACAGCCAGCCAAAACGAAAATCAAGCCCTGCCAATACAAAGCCAACAACAAACATCAAGCCGCTAAGTTTTATTACAAGACTTTGCTCGCTTTGCTGTTCCTTAGCGTTAAGACGCTTACTTAATAATTGGGGGTTTTTGAACATCATCACAATACCGGCGACAAACATAGGAACAAACAAAACTCCCATAAGCAACCAACCGTTGGGATATTGCACTGTTCCCGCAGGCAGAAACAGAAGTAGCCCTACAAGAATAATTCCAAGCACAAATTTTATGATTGCATTGCAAAATAATTTTATTGTCATTGTACCGCCCTCCTTTGTCGGCTACTATTATTGTTTTTTCATCTGCCGCAAAAATAAAAGCACAGCCCCTGCAACAGCCACAATGGTATAACCGAGCACCCACCAAAGGTGCGGCAGGATACCCGAATAATCCGCACTAAAGACAGCCCGTTCCAATTCAACAGCATGGATGAAAGGCAAAGCATTTGCGATTTTCTTAAATACGCCGCCTACAAGGTCTACATCAAACCAAATCCCCGACATCCAAGCGGACAAATTGGTAAGTAACGCTCCACAGATACCGCCGACCTGCTTTGAATTAAAAACGCTTCCGCAGATAAGCCCCAAAGCAATATAAAACAATGCTACGGGAATGAGAAACAGCAAGGCATATAAAACAGTGATTGTCAGCTTCAAGCCGAGCAGAGCCGCCGCTATGTAGCAAATAACCCCCTGTGCTACTGCAATCGGTAAAATTGGCAGGGTATAGCCGAAAATAAAATCCGAAGCGGTAAGCGGAGTAGTATAAAGCCTTTGCAGCAATGCACTTTCTCTATCCTTTGAAATAAGGACAGCGGCAAACAAAGTCATAAAGGATAATCCAAATACCGTTATGCCGGGGGTTAGATTGTCAAGCTCAAACATCGGCACAGGAATATTTGCCTGTATTGCAGTAAGCAAACCGATAAGGACAAGAGGAAAGCCTAAGCCAAAAAACAGGTTAAGCGGGTCACGCAGTATTTCTTTTGCCGTTCTACCCGAAAATGCAAGCAATCTCATAATTTTTTACTCCCTTTTACAATAGCAACAAAAGCGTCCTCGAATTTTTCCGTTCCCGCCTTTGCTTTCAATGCCTCCGCTGTTCCGAGCGCAAGCAGCTTGCCGTCCTTCATAATACCGATACGGTCTGCAAGAGCTTCCGCTTCCTCCATATAGTGCGTGGTCAAGATAATGGTTATTTTCCCTTTAAGTGTACGAATGGTATCCCATAAGTCGCTTCGTGCCAGAACATCAAGCCCTAATGTCGGTTCGTCAAGAAAAAGTATCTGCGGCTCGCTGATAAGAGCCATTGCAATGCTTAACCTGCGTTGCCAACCGCCCGATAATTTACCTGCCCTTTTGCTCAAAATAGCGGTTAAATCAAATTGTTCGGAAAGCTCCTTGGTTTTAGCATGCATCTTCTCTTTTGTAAAACCGTGAACACCGCACATCAGCTCAAGGTTTTCCCTTACACTTAAATTTGGGGCAACGGCTGTCTCCTGCGGAGATACGCCTATGATACTTTTCACCGCAGCCACATCAGTAACAATACTGTTGCCGTTCACAAAGGCGTTGCCGCTGTCGGGCTTTGTCAAGCAAGTAAGCATTTTAATTGTGGTCGTTTTTCCTGCCCCATTTACGCCAAGCAGAGCAAATAATTCGCCTTGCCGGGCCGTCAAATCAAGGCCGTCTACGGCGGTTACATCCTTATATTTTTTTGTAAGCTGAACAGTTTTAATTGCCTGCATTGTCTTTTCCCTCCGTATAGCGGTATTTAAGTCCCATATAAGCATCGGTAAGCACTCTGCTGATAAATTCATCGTCCCAATCAAGATAGGAAGTGGCTATCATCGTAGCAATACCGTGAACATAGAGCCACATTTCCAGATGAAACAAATATGCTTCATCTTCACTAATCCCTAAATTTTGCTGTATTAACTGCATAAGGGGTCTGATTTCTTCTTTGTTTTCTTCTATTTTTTCACGGCTTCGGTCACGCATAAAAAGCAGCTTGAAAAGCTCCCTTTCTTCTTTGGCAAAGCGGATATATGCCATGCCGCTTGCCTTATAGGGGGAATATTTTCCCTTAGCCATATCTTCACGCAAATAATTCTGATACAGCAGGTCAGAAGCTATAAAAACCTCCTGCCCGACTTCCTCCATATTTTTGAACAGTCCGAAAATCGGTTTGACAGAGCATCCAAGCTCCGCAGCCAACGCTCTTGCGGTCAATCCAGATATTCCATTCTTCCGTGTTACATTCAAAGCGGCATTAGTTATTTCATCTCTTGTAAACTTAAATTTCGGGGGCATTTGTTCATCTCCTTAAGGCAACATTTATTACGCAACATCTGTTTCTTATTATATGGAAATAGCTGCTTTTTGTCAAGCAGCTATAACAGTGAAACGGAATATGTAACGCTTTTGGGTGTCAAAACGCCCTGTTTAAGCGTTTAAGAGAGCAAAAAAGACGGGTAAGGAGTTTATCCCTACCCGCCACAATTTTACAGTTGTATGCGTTACATTGCGTTATTTGCAGTTGTCATTCTTCGTCTTAAGCGTGTTAATATCACTTCTGCCCTTAAAATGCGATAGGATTTTATCAATCTTTCTTGTCTGTGAATAAACGGCAGATCGCCATAACACCTGCAAACAAGACCCCTGCCACCGGCCACACAATCCAGGTAGTCTCCCATGCGTTTGTTAAAAAGCTCCAGGCAAGGTATATAGCTGTTGCTGACAGCCAGTACGCTGTTGCAATCGTTTCCTTAATGTAGCTTTTCCTTATCTCTTGGGGTGTATATTCACCCTCTTTCAGCAACTTCTGCATACTCGCCCATCGAACGCCGGCTATGATAAATATTCCTGCTCCGATTCCGGCGAGCAGCAAAGTAATTGCCAGCATGATAACGATTAAAAATTCGTTTTCGGTAAACGCACCGACCAGCAGAGGAACGGGGGATAGAATACAGATACCGGTTGCAATCATATTGCTCCTTACATAGACAGGTCTATATTCTTTTTGTCTTTCTTTAACCATTCCCGTTACGCCATATTCTGTTTCAAAAGGTTCTTTATCAATGAAGTCATAGGGTGCATTTTTAAAGCCGCAGTGCAGAAAGATCGCAACTGCAACAGCAACAAAAACGAACAGAGAAACAAGCCCGATCCCTCCGGCGACATTTTCAGATATGGAGAGAGCAACCTCGGACACAGCTCCCAAAAGCAAAAGAGGGATTACCGCAATAACGCAAAGAAAAGTTGCTACGGCAATTTTTACGGACGCAGACTTTCTCCATTTCAAAAAATGATCTGCCTGTGACAAAGTAATCCGTTTCACAGGTATATCTGTTTCATCTGTGAACTCCTCATCTTCCATTTCGTCCTTGAGAAGATAATCGGTCGTCACGCCGAACAAATTTCCAAGCTGAAGAATTTTTTCTAAATCCGGTGTAGTCTGTGCAGCCTCCCATTTGGATACCGCCTGACGGGACACATTCATTTTTGCAGCCAGTTCTTCCTGAGACCAGCCATTTCTTTTTCTCAATCGAATAATCTTATCCGCTAAAATCATAATCATTTACCTCCGTTTGATACTGTAGTGCAATCGCCCTATTTCTATGTATAGGATACTCTTTTCAAAGGTTGCATACCACCAAACGGCGGTTTGAAATGTGTCAACCTGCGGTTGCAGAAGTATTTTTCCATACAATACAAACTATTTCCACGGTCTGCTGTCGGCAAGCCAGCCTTGCTCCGCCCAATACTTTCCGTCAAGGTATTCGGGATCTGATCTATGTATGGATTTCTGCATCATACGGCAGAAGAAAAACTTAAATTTCGTAATCAAATTTGTATATGCGGGCTTTGTATAATCTATATGAGCAAACTTCCGAGACAGCTTTTGAAGCTTTCCCGCAAGCTCGGCTTGTTTCTTTTGCGGCAATTTTTCCCAGACGATATCGCTCATCAATGCACCGGTAAATATCTCGATTTTGGAAATGCCCCACCACGATAAGCTGTGCTTCATATCTTTTGCCGCAGATTTTGCTCCGCTGCCCAAGCATTGTGTTATGATGACAGCTCGTTTTCCAAACATTTCAGGAGCAGGACGGTGCGGTATCCAACGATAGGCAAAATGGTCAAGTAACGCTTTCATTGCACCGGTCGCATGAAAGACATATGCAGGCGATGTCATCACAATCAAGTCCGCTTCCAAAAGTGATTTTTCAATTTTCCTGATATATTCAGCATCCTTGCATTTCTGTTCGCCCTTTAAGATACAGTTTGTGCAGCCAGCGCAGAAAGCGGGGCAATCCTTTGGAAGATAATATTCTGTAATATTCGCATTATCACTAAAGTCTGCTAAAAACATCTCTTTTAGACGATAGGTAACGCCGTGTTTTTCCGTTCCGTTTATCACTGTTATATTCACTCTTTATACCTCCAAAATATCGTGTAAAACTTGTGTGTGAAAATTCCTGCGGTTTTCTTTCTGTCTAAGGTCAATCCCCAATATTTGCGATATAATTTCGTATCGTAGGAACATTTGCTGCATAACGGTAATCAAATACAGCGTTTTTCGTCTTATCGCCGCTTCATCAAGGTCAGGACGGCAGGCTGCAACAAGCGGAAGATATGCCGCATAAGTTCTGTAAGTGTTGTCATTTTCTTTCGGTGACTGCATATCGGTAAGAACAGAAATTTTGGAAATGGCATAATGTTCAAACAGAAAATCAAGGGTTATATTGCCGAGATAAGTGAGCTTCTCAAAAGGAGTAAAGCCGTCTGTTTTCTCTCGTATATTCTGAAAATGCTCAACTGTTCCGTTTATCATACGCTCAATACATTGCTCGATGAGTTGATCCTTGTTTCCAAAATGATAATTTACAAGGCCTAATCCAACGCCTGCTCTTTTGCATATCTCACGGACTGTAACTTCGTCTAAATGTTCCCCTTTTTCCTCAATTAGTTTAATCGTCGCCTGTATAATGGCTTCTTTATTATCCACACTATACCTCCTTTTGAACATTGTTCAAATACATTATGCTGAACGCAGTTCAAAAAGTCAAGAGATTGTGACTAACAAGTGAAGTATGTAACGCTTTTCGGTGTCAAACCGCCCTGTTTAAGCGTTTAAGAGAGCAAAAAAAGACGGGTAAGGAGTTTATCCCTACCCGCCACAATTTTACAGTTGTATGCGTTATAATGCTTTAATTATAGATAATTTCCTCGTTTACAATATCCATTGCTCTATTACGAATACTGTTCATTGTCTGTACCCACAGCATTGAATTTTCTGCCTTTAGCTGTTCGGTTAAGCCCTCTCGCTCCGCTATCTGTTTTACCAGCCGAAGAAACGTATCTTCCGCCTGCTCGTCAATATCCACAAGATAGCTGTTCAGCTTGCCGCTTGTAAGCAGGTTGGTATAAAGCACCTTGCGGTGCTGTTTGAGATAGCGCAAATGCCGCTGCCCCCATACGCCGATAGGCTTGGTTTCTTTTTCGGCGGGTAAAGACAGACAAGGAAGAAAATAATCTCCCTGCCGTATATAAGTGCCGCCCAGTTCTTCAAAAATCATCTTTGCCATTTTGTTTTCCTCCTGAAAAATGATTTATCTTGAGCGTGTGTAATCACGCTTTTGACCTTTGAGATTTCTCGCCTGTTCAAGCAAGCTGTCTATCTGTTTGTGTCCGAATACTCTGCGAAGCAGCGAATAATCTTTGTTTTCAGCCCTCAGCCTTGTGTTTTCTTCGGTAAGCTTACCGTTAATTTTTGAGAGCTTTTCGTTTTCACGATATAGATTTCCGTTTGTGATGTTCAACCTGTGATAACTGTCCAACGCCTTGAAATATCGTGCAAATAAGGTGCTGATTAAAGATTTAAATCGGGCTACAAGCGGCTCAACAAACTTTGTCTTGTAGCTCCTTGCCGACATCATCGCAGAAGGCTCAGGGAGCTGATATTCAGGCCCGTTCATGATACTCTCATCAAGATTTTGCAACGCTCTTTCGCCATTATCAAAGTTTTTAATACGGTCAGCCATAACACGAAACTCATCTTTTTTCTCGACAAGCTTATCTTCAAGAGCGTTAATTTCCTTTTCTCGCTCCTGCTTTTTGTAATCCAAAACAGAGAGATGTTTTTCATGAGTCCCCTTGTGTTCCCACTCAATTCCGTGGCGTTCCATAACAAACGCTAAGGCGGATTTTTCTGCCCTTACCCATTGATTCCACTCGGTATCTCCACGAGTACCGCCCTTGAAGCCCTGTGCTGCAAGCGCCTGTTTCAACGACACTCTTGTATCCAGTCCACGCTTGCTGCCGGTGGTAAAGGGAACAAAATCAATGTGCAGATGCGGTGTTGCCTCATCCATATGCAGATGAGCCGAAAATACTTTTAACTGCGGATTTCGCTCCTGAAACCCACGATAGTATTCATCTAAAATCTGTCGGGCAAGCGTCCCGTTTTCGCTTTCAGCGCTCATATTTTCCTTATCGCCTATCTGCAAAATCAGTTCGTGAAACGGTTTTTCCTGTTTGGAACTGCGGATTTTTTCATAGTAGTTTTCTATCTTTCGGTCAGCTCTTGTCTGCCTGTCGTTGTATCTTTTCAGCGCATCATCGAATAATTCGTGATACACTTTCCTTATCGGCTCGTTGCAGTAATCTATATTGAGATGAGTGCGGTTGCCGTCTACATTCTCCGCTTTGAATTTGCGGCTGTTGTGGTTGACTGAGCCTTTTCCGACCATTGCGCTGATCGTTCTTTGCATAAATTACACCTCCAATCTCTTAAAAATCGTTCTTCCTCGGTTCTGTTACTCTTGCCAAGAGTAACTCAAAAGCACTTTTGACAGGCAAGCCCGTCAAAAATGCAACCTGCAAGCAGGTTTTGCGCTCTCCGAGGGGCAAGGGCTGTCCTTTGAAAAGGACACCCTTGCAACCCCGTCCAAACTTTATCACTTCCCGAAAAAGGAACATTGCAAGGTTGCAGATGTGCCTGCCTTTGCAATGTTGCAACCTTGAAAAACCTCACTCCATTTTTTCGGGAAGCTGCCAGTACCACTGACTGCCTTCCTTAACCGATTGGACATTCAGTGATTTCTTTGCTTCATCCAGCACACGCTTGGAAATGCCTGCCGCCCGTGCTTTTTTCAGCAATGCCTGCTGCGGATATTTGCCCTTTGAAAGATACTCAAGGATTAAATTTTCAGCCTGTTCGGATTTCTTCTCTTTTGGAATACCGCTCAACAGATCGTCAACCGATATATCGTAATGACCGATCCATTTGAATCCGTTTTCCTTGTCCAGCTCGAAGGCAATCGCTTCGCCCTCTGGAGCAAGGGAGGACTTGTCCTGCACCATCACTCTGACCTGCGGATTGTCTTTAATTCTTCCGACAATCAGGACGCTCCTTGCCGAAGCCTGAAAGTCAATCGAGCCAAGCCCACGGTAAGAAGATTTATTTCCGCTGCCCTTGTTCATATGACCGACCAACAGGATAGCGCAGTCATATTTTTCTGCGATTCGTCCGAGCTGCGCCATCACATTACGGACTTCGTTGGCATTGTTCATATTGATATTTGCTCCCACATACGCCTGAATCGGATCAAGGATTACCACCCTTGCGCCGACTTCTATGATTGCTTTTTCAATGCGCTCATCCAGCATACTGAGTGCGGCTTCTGATTCGTCTATGACTTTGATTTGCGTACAGTCTGCCTCAGCCGCTTCCAATCTCGGTTTGATGGTATCTTCCAGTCCGTCCTCGGCAGTTTGATAGATAATCTTAACAGGCTCACGCTCGGTATCGTCATAGGGCAGTGCTTCTCCCTTTGAGAGAAGCGCCGCCAGTCTTAATGCCAAAGTTGTTTTGCCCTCGCCGGGATCGCCCTGAATGATTGTGATTTTCCCGTATGGGATATATGGATACCAAAGCCAATTCACTTCCTTGCTTTGGACTTCATCCATACTAATGATTTTAAGTTCAGCCATTCCTGCCACCGCCTTTCAGAAGAAAAGCATTGATATTTCCGTTTGGATTGGTTATACTGTAATTAGTTACATGGAGTGACTGCCTATCATCTGCGCCAACAGATGTGTTTCGGGCGGTCATTTCTTTTTGCTTATTCATCCTGTACCTCTCCTTTCAAGCCGCCGAGAATAACGAAAATCAGTTCAATGACATTGAGCAGCTCTTCGTCTACACCGTTTCCAGCTTCAATCCTTTGCAGTTCCGCAAGGACGGCGGCAAGCTCCTTTTTTAGAGCCTTATACACCCTCGGATTGCCCTGCACCACCACATCCTGATTGAGACAGCGACGGTAGCAGTATTCCTGCTTCGGCAGTCCCGATAAGGCGACCGCTTTGTTAATGCGTTCATTTTCTTCGGGCGATACCCGAAATCCCACCGTGATATTTCTCCAACGGTTTTTGTTGTCTCTGTTCTTAGCTGACATTTTCAAAATCTCCTTTCCCTAAATCGTCTAATCGCTTCGCCATTTCCGTCTGTTTGGACGGGAACAGATGAGCGTACTGATAAGTGATTTCAATGCTTTCGTGTCCTACACGGTCGGCAATCGCCACCGCCGAAAATCCCATATCGATCAGCAAACTGATATGGCTGTGACGAAGGTCATGAATACGGATACGCTTCACGCCTGCGGCTTTTGCACCTCTGTCCATCTCGTGATGAAGATAGCTTTTCGTTACTGTAAAGATACGGTCTTTCTTTTTGAGTCCGTAGAGCATACCGAGATATTCCTGCATTTCCTCACAGAGAAAATGCGGCATTTTAATGGTACGGTTGCTTTTCTTTGTTTTCGGCGTAGTAATCACATCTTCCCCGTGCAAACGCTGATAGGATTTGTTGATCGTGACCGTTTCCTTGTCAAAGTCGAAGTCCGAAGGAGTCAGCGCCAGCAGCTCGCCCTCACGGATACCGCACCAGTAGAGCATTTCAAAGGCGTAAAAGGAAACGGGCTTGTCCATCATCTCAAAGGCAAACTTCTTGTATTCCTCTTTCGTCCAGAACAGCATTTCCCTGTGTTCCTCGCTTCCCATATTTCCCACCTTTGCGGCGGGATTGGAACGCAGCTCGTAGTAACGCACAGCATGGTTGAAGATAGCGGAAAGCTGATTGTGCAGCGTCTTCAGATAAGTCTGTGAGTACGGTTTTTTCTTCTCGTCACGATAGGCAAGCATTTCATTCTGCCAAGTGATGATTTCTTTTGTAGAAATCTCGCTGATTTTCAGCTTACCGAAAAAGGGCAGTATCTTTGTGCGGATAATATGCTCCTTCGTCAGCCAGGTGTTTTCCTTCAGGCGATTTTTCACATCTCGGATATACAGCTCTGTGAAAGCCTCAAAGCTCATATCAAGGTCAGAGGAATTCTGCAACTGGAACATCCGCTCCCATTCCTGCGCTTCTTTCTTTGTGGTAAAGCCACGCTTGCATTTCTGTTTGCGCTCTCCTTTCCAGTTCACATACCTTGCCATCACATACCAAGTACCATTGTCCTCATTTTTGAATACCGGCATTATTCCTTCTCCTTTCCGGCTCCGTAGAGCCTTTCATAAAAATACTGGCGGTTGACACGTCCCGCAATCGTAATAAATCCCTTTGCTTTCAGCTCCTCGTTCAGCTTCCTGATGATCTTATAGGCATAGGGCTTGGATACATTGAGTTCCTGCGCCACATCATCGGCACGGATAAACCGGTTTTCCATATACATCACCTTCCCTTCTGTTTTTCAAATTCATTTATTTCGTGTCGGAATACTTTCTTGCCGCCTTCCGATTCGCCCGGGCGGATGTGCCATTACCGTGACACACGACGGATATTTTATTAAGCTTATTTGCTTAATGCTTTTTCATTATACTAAGCATATTTGCTTTTGTCAAGCGGTTTTGGAGAAAATATTAAACTTTTTTGTTTTATTTTCTCTTGACTTTCACTAAACATATCTGCTATACTGGTCGTAGAATGAATTGACGACCAGTTCAAGGTTCTGTCAAGCAGGAGAGGGTGGAGATTTTCGCAGAAAATACTACCCGGCGCTTGACAGGTTCTTATACTGGTTGCAGATACATAAGCAAGGAGTGTAAACACTATGGCGATTGGTGAGAGAATCCATTTTTTCAGACTTCTGCGTGGTATGACGCAAAAATATCTTGGTACGGCTGTCGGCTTTCCCGAAAGGAGCGCCGATGTGCGCTTGGCGCAATATGAAACCGGCTCCCGCAAACCGAAGGCGGATTTAACGGCTGCACTGGCGCAGGCGCTTGATGTTTCCCCGCAGGCTCTTGATGTTCCTGACATTGACAGTCAGATCGGTCTTATGCACACCTTATTTACCCTTGAAGATGTTTATGGGCTGACCGTCAGCGAAACAGCCGGAGAGGTTTGCCTGAAAGTCAATAAGGACAAGGGCAAAGAGGCTTACGAGCTGCTGCAAATGCTCTATGCTTGGAAAGAGCAGGCGGACAAGCTCTCTGCCGGTGAAATCAGCAAGGATGATTATGACCGCTGGCGTTACTACTATCCGAAATACGATACCACACAAATCTGGGCGAAAGTTCCTTCGCAGGAATTAAGCGACGCATTAGTCGAAGTATTCAAAGATAAGTTAAAATAGAGTCAGCAGGAGGTTACAGCATGAAACGATATAAAATAGCTGCTTGGTTAATGATAATTCACGGTGGATTTATGGAAATCGGTGGTGTTTTATGTGCCCTTCCTGCGCTAATTTTGGGTTCTGGCAAATTTGACATCGGACAATATTTTTCTTTTAAGCTCCAATATTTCCAAGACAACCTATATATGATTTTATTTATGGGTGCGATTTTCGGTGTTATGCGAATCATCGGTGCTATAGGACTTCTAAAAAATAGAATGTGGGGACTCGCCCTTTCCGTAATAAACTGTGTTGTTACTATGATATTGATGATGTTTATGCTTCCATTTGGCATACAAGATGGACTGCTTGCCTGCATCGCTTTAGTTTTAATTTTGACACAGTATTTTGGCAACCGAAAAATCATTGAATAATTTCCTTTCTCTTTAAAGCAAGTTGAAAGAACGACAAAAAGCCCTTAGCTATGAGTTACTACCCACAGCTAAGGGCTTTCTAATATGGATTTCTTTTGCCACACAACCGCTTGTCAATCATTCTGTAACCCATAAACCACCGGATTGCAAGAATAATGGATCTTGTATGGCTGTTATCAAATTGTTATCAAAAGACTTCTGTAAACGCCGCAAACCCGCATAAATACTGGGTTTTTACGGTACTTCGTTTTATTCAAACTCAATCGTTCCAGGTGGTTTACTAGTCAGATCATAGAATACTCTGTTGACCCCACGCACCTCATTTATAATTCTGCTCATGACTGTTTGGAGAACCTCAAATGGAATCTCTGCGCTCTCTGCTGTCATGAAATCAATTGTGTTGACTGCACGAAGTGCAACCGCATAATCGTAAGTTCTTTCGTCACCCATAACACCAACGGAACGCATGTTAGTGAGGGCTGCGAAATACTGGTTTGGCATCCATGCTGGAGCCTTGCCATTAGCTTTCTTGTACTCAGCTACGGCCTTGTCAACCTCTGAACGGTAGATAAAGTCAGCATCCTGAACAATACGAACCTTATCAGCTGTTACCTCGCCGATAATTCTGATTCCAAGTCCCGGACCTGGGAATGGCTGACGGAATACAAGATGTTCTGGTATTCCAAGCTCAAGACCAGCCTTACGAACCTCATCCTTGAAAAGGTTGCGGAGTGGCTCAATGATTTCCTTGAAATCAACGAAATCAGGAAGTCCTCCTACATTGTGGTGAGACTTGATTACGGCTGATTCACCGCCAAGTCCGCTCTCTACAACGTCTGGATATATAGTTCCCTGTGCAAGGAAGTCAACTGCACCAATTTTCTTGGCTTCTTCCTCAAATACACGGATAAACTCTTCCCCAATAATCTTTCTCTTAGCTTCTGGCTCAGTAACGCCTGCAAGCTTAGAGTAATATCTTTCCTGTGCATTAACTCTTATAAAGTTAAGGTCGAACTGTCCTTCTGGTCCAAATACGCTCTCAACTTCATCGCCTTCATCTTTACGAAGAAGACCGTGGTCTACGAATACGCATGTAAGCTGCTTTCCAATAGCTCTTGAAAGAAGTCCGGCTGCAACAGATGAATCAACACCACCTGAAAGAGCAAGTAAAACCTTGCCACTGCCAACCTTCTCGCGGATTTCCTTAATTGTATTCTCAACAAATGCATCCATCTTCCATGTTCCGGCACATCCGCATACTCCACGAACAAAGTTGTGAAGCATCTTGGTTCCTTCCTGAGTATGAAGAACCTCTGGGTGGAACTGGATTGCATAAAGATTCTTCTCTGTACACTCTGCTGCTGCAACTGGGCAGTCTGCTGTGTGGGCAACAATCTTGAATCCTGGTGCAATCTGTGAGATGTAATCAAAATGGCTCATCCACACAATAGTTTTCTCTGAGACATCTGAGAATAAAGCGCTGCTCTTATCTACAAATGTTTCTGTCTTTCCATACTCTCTTACTGGTGCCTTCTCAACCTTGCCACCAAGCACATGCTGCATAAGCTGTGCGCCATAGCAAAGACCAAGTACAGGTACACCAAGTTCGAAAAGTTCTTTAGTACATGTTGGCGCGCCATCTTCATAACAGCTGTTAGGACCACCCGTAAGGATAATTCCTTTAGGGTTCATGGCCTTAATCTGCGCCAGGTCTGTCTTGTAAGAATAGATCTCACAATATACATTACATTCACGGACACGGCGCGCAACCAGCTGGTTGTACTGACCACCGAAGTCAATGACAATAACTTTCTCCTGATCCATGATCAATCTCCAATCTTGTGTATTTATATATACATTATAGTTAAACTTGCCACTTATGACAAGCCTTAATTCTCCCCAATTCTCTTCTTCACATAAGAATCCATCTTCTCTCTGACCATCGCCATCTTTCTGTTGGTCTCCTCATTATCAGAATGAAAATGCATAAGCTTTGCAAGATAGCCCTGTTCGACAGTAATCCGCACGCTCTCATCATACACAAGCTCATAAGCAAGTGATACATGACCAATAACAGTATCAGCCGGTGTGCGTCTTATTGCTTTGAGTATACAGTGTTCCTCATCAAACGCTTCTAACACTTCATCTGTAATATCACTCTTCATGAGTTCTTCAGTCGTAGTGTTATATATTTCTTCAAGCGGAGTATCAATATTAACCTTAAATATATCAACCTTATCAGCGTCACGAAGCACATTGCAGAATGCCTGCTCGCGGCGATTAAGTCCTTGCGGAATTCTGTACATATTGTGACACCTTATTGCAAGTTCAAGCATTTCCATGTCCGATTTATTCAATCTGTCATACAGAAATACTCCATCAGAACTATATCGGTCCTCTAATGCTCCTGGCTTGTAGCCTGTACATTTGACCATTCCATTAAGAAAAGTACTGATAAGACCATCTTTGAACAACAGGTCTGCACCGAATTTTGCATGGTCAACAGAGTCCGCATCTGAAAATGTGTTATAACGCTTTATCTGTTCAAATCTTCCAACATCATGAAGCATTCCGGATAACCATGCCAGCTCAACATCATAGGCACACATTCCGGCTGCCTTTGCAATTCTTTCGCACAAAGCTGCAACTCTGTAAGTGTGGTCAATTTTTAATTTAATCTTAGGGTCATCTGCATTATAAGCTGCTGTGTATTCTGCAAATGCTTTCTTAACATGCACTCTGTCAACATACACACGGTTTATCTTGGCATTTTCATAATAACCTTCAACATCAGCAATCTTTCCCTCATTCCATGTGTCTATAATATCAGGCACATCAGATAAAGAATGGCACACAACTGAAGTCAGTCTTCGGATGTCATCGTTAATCTCAATAGTATCAGGTATATGAATCACCTTCATGCCTGCTGCATATCCTGCTTTAATGCCATTAATACTGTCCTCAATTACTACACATTCTGACGGTTCACAGCCAATAAAGCCTGCTGCCCTTAAGAATATGTCCGGCTCAGGCTTTCCATGCTCAACCTCATCTCCATATACAACACCAGAAAGATAATCCCATGCTCCTATTCTGTGAAGGCTCTTTTCAGCACTTGATTTCTGTGTTGAAGTTGCAACAGCACATTTGAGACCGTTATCCTTAATATAATCAAGCAGCATATGAAGCCCCGGCTTAACCGGAACTTCCTCTGTCTCCCTGATTTTGTAGACATGGTCTGTGCGCATTGTCCGCATTTCCCAGTAATCCTGCTCTCCATGATAATAATCATCAAAAAAGCTCTGACTAAGCTTTGCCGGTGCACCTTTAAAACTGTCGATAAGCCATAACGGCATCTCTACATTTTTCTGGGAAGCTGCCCACAGCCAGCCAAGATTAGACTGATTTTCCGTATCAATCATAACTCCGTCCATATCAAAGATAATCCCTTTTATCATAACTGCCTCCATTCTACTCCCCAAAATATCAAACCGACATCCCTTGCATACACTTTCCAGATATACGTTCATTCACTTCTTAATCTTACTTCTCTTCCAGATACTTCTTAACATACTGTCCAGTATAAGACTTCTTAACCTTAACAATCTCCTCAGGCGTTCCCTTGGCAATAACAGTTCCGCCGCGGTCGCCACCCTCTGGTCCCATATCTATAATATAATCTGCTGTCTTAATAACATCAAGATTATGTTCAATAACAACTACAGTGTTGCCACCCTCTGCAAGCCTGTGAAGGATATTGACAAGCTTGTGGACATCGGCAAAATGCAGTCCGGTTGTAGGCTCATCAAGAATATATATAGTCTTTCCTGTGCTTCTTCTTGAAAGCTCTGTTGCAAGCTTGATTCTCTGTGCCTCACCACCTGAAAGCTCAGTTGATGGCTGTCCAAGCTTGACGTAAGACAAGCCAACCTCGTTGAGAGTCTCAATCTTTCTTCTTATACTTGGCACATTTTCAAAGAAATCAACTGCATCCTCAATAGTCATGTCAAGAACATCATATATGCTCTTATCCTTGTATTTTACTTCAAGAGTTTCTCTGTTGTAACGCTTACCCTCGCAGACTTCACAAGGTACATACACATCCGGCAGGAAATGCATCTCTATCTTGATAATACCGTCGCCTGAACATGCCTCACATCTTCCACCTTTAACATTAAAGCTAAATCTGCCCTTCGTATATCCTCGCTCCTTCGCGTCCTTAGTCGTTGCAAACAGGTCTCTTATCATGTCAAATACACCTGTATAGGTTGCCGGATTAGACCTTGGTGTTCGTCCAATTGGTGACTGGTCAATATTAATGACCTTATCAAGCTGCTCTATTCCGTCAATTCCATCATGGTCGCCTGCAATACATCTCGCCCTGTTAAGCGACTTTGCAAGGTGCTTGTAAAGAATCTCATTAACAAGTGAACTCTTGCCTGAGCCTGACACACCTGTTACGCATGTGACAACTCCAAGCGGAATATCTACATCAATATTCTTAAGATTATTCTCCCTTGCGCCTCTTACCTTAATCCAGCCAGCAGGCTTTCTACGCTCTGCCGGTACAGGTATCTTAATTCTTCCTGACAGATATGCGCCTGTAAGTGAGTCCTTGCACGCCATAATGTCCGCAGCAGTTCCTGTTGCGACAACTTCTCCACCATTTCTTCCTGCGCCTGGTCCGATATCCACAATATAATCGGCTGCAAACATAGTATCCTCATCATGTTCAACGACAATAACTGAGTTACCAAGATCTCGCAAATGTGTCAGAGTTCCAAGCAGCTTGTCATTATCCCTCTGGTGAAGGCCGATACTTGGCTCATCAAGAATATAAGCAACTCCTACAAGACCTGAACCAATCTGTGTTGCAAGCCTGATTCTCTGCGCTTCACCGCCTGACAGAGTTCCTGTGGCACGCGAAAGTGCCAGATAATCAAGACCTACATCTACAAGGAACTTAATTCTCGCCTTGATTTCCTTAAGAATCTCTGCACCAATAAACAGCTGTCTCTCTGAAAGCTTCATATTCTCAAGGAATTCCTGAAGCTTTATAATAGACATGTTAGTAATCTCATATATGTTCTTATCTGCAATAGTAACAGCAAGTGAAGACGGTTTAAGTCTCTGTCCGTGACAGGCAGAACAAGGTCTTATTCTCATAAATTCCTCATACTGCTGCTTAGTATTATCAGAATATGTCTCTCTGTATCTTCTCTCCATATTCTTAATAAGACCTTCAAATGCGACATCATATACACCCTCTCCGCGCTGGCCTTTATATTTAACCTTTACAGAATGTCCCTTAGTACCGTTGATAATAATATCCTTAATATCATCAGGATAATCCTTGAATGGTGTCTTTAATGAAAATCCATATTCCTCTGCAAGTGCATCAAGAACTGCCCTGCTGAAGCTGCCCTCGTCCTTAGACGACTGCCAACCCATTCCGACAATAGCGCCTTCATCAATGCTGAGACTCTCATCCGGTATAAGCAGCTCCGCATCAAACTTCATTGTATAACCAAGTCCGAAACAGTCCGGGCATGCGCCAAATGGATTGTTGAACGAAAAGCTTCTTGGCTCAACCTCATCAATACTTATACCACAGTCTGGGCAGGAAAAGCTCTGGCTGAAATTAAGTGTCTCACCATCAATAACATCTACTGTCATAAGACCTTCGGCAAGCTTAAGAGCTGTCTCAATAGAATCTGTAAGTCGTTTCTGGATTCCGTCTCTTACAGAAAGTCTGTCTACAACAATCTCAATATTATGCTTCTTATTCTTATCAAGCTTAATCTCATCTGTCAGCTCATACATGCTTCCATCAGCAATAACACGCACAAATCCGCTCTTCTTTGCCTGTTCAAATAGCTTTACATGCTCACCCTTTCGTCCACGGACAACAGGTGCAAGAATCTGAATCTTAGTTCTTTCAGGAAGTGCCATAATAACATCAACCATCTGGTCAACTGTCTGTTTGTTGATTTCCCGTCCACATTTTGGACAATGCGGAATACCAATTCTTGCATAGAGAAGTCGGAAATAATCATATATTTCTGTAACAGTTCCTACTGTAGAACGAGGATTTCTGTTAGTCGACTTCTGGTCAATGGATATAGCCGGTGAAAGTCCTTCAATACTGTCAACATCCGGCTTTTCCATCTGTCCCAAGAACTGTCTTGCATATGAGGACAGTGATTCCATATACCTTCTCTGACCTTCTGCATATATTGTATCAAATGCAAGGCTCGACTTTCCTGAACCTGAAAGTCCTGTAAGCACAACAAGCTTGTCTCTTGGAATATCAACGTCTATCCCTTTAAGATTATGCTCTCTTGCACCCTTTATCCTTATGCAGTTCTTATAACTGCCCCTTTCTATCTCTTTCTTTAACTTACTATCAGCCATGTTTTTTTCCTTCATAAATATATTTATTAATCTCAATCATCTTGTCACGAAGCTGTGCAGCCTCCTCAAAGTTAAGCTCTGCTGCTGCCTTACGCATGTTCTTCTCAACCTGCGTCTTAACCTTCTCAAGCTCTTTGATGCTCATAGATTCATAATCAACCTTAAGCTTTCCGGAAGCGTCACCCGGCTCTGCTGCCTTGCTTATGCTTATCAGATCTCTTACCGCTTTCTTGATTGTCTGTGGAGTAATTCCATGCTCATCATTATACTCCTGCTGAATCTTTCTTCTTCGTTCTGTCTCTGAAATAGCCTTTTCCATAGATTCAGTAATCTTGTCTGCATACATGATAACATGTCCCTCTGCATTTCTCGCAGCTCGACCAATCGTCTGTATAAGCGATGTCTCTGTTCTTAAGAAGCCTTCCTTATCAGCATCAAGTATTGCAACAAGGCTGATTTCAGGAATATCAAGACCTTCTCGCAGCAGGTTGATTCCAACAAGAACATCAAATCCATCAAGACGCATATCTCTTATAATCTTCTGACGCTCAAGCGTATCAATATCTGCATGAAGATACTTAACCCTGATTCCTGCCTCTTTAAGATAATCAGTAAGGTCCTCCGCCATTCTCTTGGTAAGTGTAGTAACAAGCACCTTGTTCTTCTTGGCAGTTTCCTTATTAATCTCTGATATAAGGTCATCAATCTGTCCTTCAATCGGCTTAACAGTTATCTCCGGGTCAAGAAGTCCGGTAGGTCTGATAACCTGCTCGGTTCTCATAAGTTCATGCTCTGCCTCGTATGTGCTTGGTGTTGCTGATACGAAAAGCATCTGTGAAATCTTGCTCTCAAACTCGCTGAAATTAAGCGGTCTGTTGTCCTTCGCAGATGGCAGTCTGAAGCCATAATCTACAAGCGTAGTCTTTCTTGACTGGTCACCGGCATACATGCCTCGAATCTGCGGAATAGTGATATGCGACTCATCCACAATAATAAGAAAATCATCTGGAAAATAATCCATCAGCGTATACGGAGGACACCCTGCCGGAAGTCCTGCCAGATGTCTTGAATAATTCTCTATTCCTGAACAAAAGCCTGTCTCCTGCATCATCTCTATATCAAAATTCGTTCTCTCTTCAATTCTCTGTGCCTCTAGAAGCTTATCCTCACTCTTGAAATACTTCACTCTCTCGGCAAGCTCTGCCTTAATATTCTCAATCGCAGCGTCCATCTTCTCCTTCTCAACAACATAATGTGAGTTAGGGAATATCGCAATATGTTCAAGAACACCTTTAACTTCGCCTGTAAGGGAATCTATCTCACTTATTCTGTCCACTTCATCACCAAAGAATTCAACTCTTATGGCATCACCTGATGATGATGATGGATACACTTCAACAACATCGCCTCTTACCCTGAAGGTTCCTCGCTTAAAATCCTGGTCGTTCCTTACATACTGGATATCAATAAGCTTTCTTATGCAATCATCCCTGTCCTTCTCCATTCCCGGACGAAGCGAAATAACCATGTTCTTATAATCAATCGGCGCACCTAATCCATATATACATGAAACCGAAGCAACGATAATAACATCATTTCTTTCGGAAAGTGCCGCTGTTGCCGAATGTCTTAATTTATCAATTTCATCATTAATAGATGAATCCTTCGCAATATAAGTGTCACTCTGAGGTACATAGGCCTCTGGCTGGTAATAATCATAATAGGAGACAAAGTACTCAACCGCATTCTCTGGAAAGAACTCCTTCATCTCCCCATACAACTGCGCTGCCAGTGTCTTATTATGGCTTATAATAAGTGTAGGTTTCTGAACATTCTGTATAATGTTCGCCATTGTAAATGTTTTACCAGAACCAGTTACACCAACTAGAGTCTCAAACTGATTGCCTTCCTCAAAGCCCTTTGTAAGTGCTTCAATAGCCTGCGGCTGGTCGCCCATCGGCTTAAAATCCGAATGTAATACAAATCTGTCCATAATCCCTCCTTGTTTTCCAGCATTTTTCTCATTATACAATATAACAGCCAAAAAGTACAGAACAAACATTCGATTTGTCCTGTACTTTATTCCATACCTCTATATTCGTTATTCTGCCGCGCTGACACTCATTTTTCCATTGAGATACTCTACTGCTGCCTTCAACTGCACATCTTCAGTCGCATCATCCGGAAGCTCCACTATACTGTCAGGTGTCACTCCCTTGCCGTGAATATCCTGTCCCTTAGGAGTAAAATATTTGGCAATTGTATACTTAACCGCACTTCCATCAGTAAGCGGACGGATTGTCTGCACAATGCCTTTACCAAATGTTTGTGTTCCGATTATCTGTGCCTTATCATAATCCTGCATTGCACCGGCAAATATCTCAGATGCACTTGCACTATTGCCATTTACCAAAACTGCCATTGGAATATTAAGCTCATGATTATCAGAACCTGAATATTCCTGTCTCTTACCAGACTTAGTCTCTGTATACACGATAAGTCCATTAGGAAGAATATAATCAAGCATATCCACTACAGTATTAAGAACTCCGCCAGGATTATTTCTTATATCAATTACAAGTCCTGTAATTCCCTGCTTCTGAAGGTCATCAACTGCTGTCTTAAACTGCTCTGTTGTAACATCATCAAACTGTGAAATATAAATATAACCTATATTATTCTCAATCACCTCTGATGAAACAGTCTTAATATCAATCTTGTCTCTTGTAACTGTGAAGCTCAGCTTCTCGCCATTTCTCATAACAGTAAGGTTAACATCTGTTCCCTTCTCGCCCTTAATAAGAGCAACTGCTACAGAAAGGTCCATTCCTGTAATATCCTCACCATTAACCTCTGTTACCTTATCTCCATTTCTGATACCAGCCTTATATGCTGGTGCATCCTCATATGCCTCAGATATAAGTATTGAACCATCATCAGCCTTCTGGCATACCGCACCAATTCCATAGAAAGAACCTGATGTTGACTCCATCATTGACTTATATTCTTCAGGCGTATAATAAACCGTATATTTATCACCATATGCAGCAAGATATGCCTTAAAAATGTTGTCTGCAGCCTTTTCATCATCTACATCATCAAAGTAGAATCCATCTCCAAGCAGCGAATCCAGAGCATTCAGCTTACTTTCAACCTTAGTTCCGATTCCTTCATTATCACTTGTTCCAACATCCTGGACATATATACGTCCATCAATTCCAATATGAAGATTACCACTTCTTATAAGTCCCATGAATACGCATGACAACGCCAGTATCACAACCAGCAGTGTTGCCACAGCACCAATAATAACGCCTTTGCCTAAAGCATGTTTTCTCTTTCGTTCCTGCGCGGCCCCTTCCGAAGAAAAAGGTCTGTTATTATCATATTCCATTGAGTCCTCCTGTTAAGTTGAATTATTTATTAAAATATGGCATGGGATTAACATATGAACCATTGAGCATTACATCAAAATGCAGATGTGCGCCAAATGAATTACCCGTATTACCCATAACACCAAGCTTCTGTCCCTTAGTAACCTGTTGTCCTACTGATACATTTAAACTATCAAGATGCAGGTATCTCGTATACAGTCCATTACCATGATAAATCATCACATAATTACCCGCTGTTGAGTAATACTCACTCTGTCTGTGTGCAATAACAACTTTACCGTCATAAGCTGCATATACAGGATCACCTGAAACTCCTGCCCTGACCGCTCCAATATCCACACCTTTATGCGGTGAAGTTCTGTCAGATGTATCTCCGTATGGAGAAGTTATTCTTGTACTTGTTGTTGGCCATTTGAAAGTTCCGCCATCATATCTGTTAGACGGAGTAACTCCGCTTGCTTCCTCTGCCTTAATCTTGGCTGTTATAGAAGCAATCTCTGCATCGAGCTTCTTCTCGTCAGCTTCGAGCTGTTTCTTATAAGCCACCTGATCAGCCGTATTCTTACTCAAAGCATTAAGCTGGGCAGTCTTCTCATTCTGGACAACCTCAAGTGCATCAACCTGTGCCTGAAGTGCCTCCTGACTGGCAGTCAGAGTCTCTTTATCTTCTTCAAGCTTTACTTTAGAAGATGATATCAGATTAATCGTTGACTGATATTCCTCAAGCATCTGTCTGTCATACTCTGATATCTTATTAATATACTCAAATTTATTAAGCATATCCGCCATACTCTCTGATGATAAAAGCACCTCAACATATGTATAATCATTATGCTCATACATAAACTGGATTCGAAGCTTCATAGCCTCATACCGGCTTTCCTTATCAGCCTCAGCCTGCTCAAGCTGTGCCTGTGTCTCCTCAATCTCAGCCTCTAATGTTGCAATCTGGGTATTAATATCATCTAATGACGCTGACAATTCTCCCATCTGGGCATCCAGTCCCTGAATAAGAGATGTAAGGTCCGAACTCTGCGCCTTAAGCTGAGCAATCTTGTCTTCTGTTTCTTTCTTTTTATTCTGTATATCATTCTGCTGGTTCTGGGCATTCTTCAGATCCGATTTATTATCTCCAAATGTAACCTGTGCAAAACAATACGGTATAAGCAACATTACAATCATGAGTGCCGCTGTTATTTTCTTTATTAAATTGTTCCGAAACAGTGCTTTCTCCATACAGCCACTCCTTTACCATAATTAAAATGTTTTCTAAAAACAAACAGGGACTTCTGCATCCGTTTGCAAAAGCCCCCAAAAACTATCCGAAACTATACATCGGCATGCTTTCTTACAGCAAAGAAACTTCCTATAAGACCAATACCAATTCCAAGAATAACAGCTACCGGAATAAGTACCTCAAATACTTCTGATGCTGGCATAAATGCTAATATATTCTGTAAAACAGAGAATTTTCCAAGAACAAAATTAACAACCCCACCATAAATATATCTCAATATTGCTACCGGAATAACAGCACCTATAAGTCCTATAACAATACCTTCTACGAAGAATGGTGCATTAACAAATGCATCTGTAGCTCCTATATATTTCATGATTGATATCTCATCTTTTCGTACCGTAATACCAATGACAATTGTATTAGTAATAAGGAATATAGATACCGCCAGAAGAACAACAATTACTGCAACTGCAACATAACTTACAAGTCTTGCTGCACTGGCAAGTCCGCTTGCTGTAACCTCTGAACGGTTAACCTGTCTTATTCCATCCTTATTCTCAAGATACTTAACCAGTGTACCCTGATTACTTGCATCTTTAAGATATACTTCATAAGAAGAAGAATTAGCTAAAGGATTATCATCCTTGAAGCCTTCTGCAAGTTCAGGATATGCGGCGAAATACTCACCTTTGAAGCTTTCCCATGCATCATCAGCTGATACATATTGAACTCTTGATACTTCTTCTCTTTTGCTTATATCATCTCCAAGCTTCTTAATATCTGTCTCGCTGAGATTTTCATCAAAGAAAACTGTTACACAGACCTCTGTCTCGGCCTTCTTAATCATATACTGAAAATTAACCACTATAGAATAGAATACTCCAAAAAGGAATATACATGCTGTAATTGTTGCTATTGATGCCAGTGAGAACATCTTATTACGATGGATGTTCTTAAATCCATCTTTAATATGATATGCTAATGACCTAATCTTCATAGAAATAACCACCCTTTTCCTGATCGCTGATAATCTTTCCTTCACTCATAGTAATAGTTCTCTTCTTCATCTGCTGAACTATCTCCATATTATGGGTAACTACAAGTACTGTTGTTCCCTGCTTATTAACCTGATTAAGAATCTTCATGATTTCATTAGAATTGGCAGGATCAAGGTTACCTGTTGGCTCGTCGCACAACAATATAGCCGGCTTGTTAACCAGCGCTCTTGCAATTGCGATTCTCTGCTGCTCACCACCTGATAACTCATTAGGAAAAGCCTTGTATTTGTCAAGAAGTCCTACCATAGAAAGCATCGCAAGTACTCTTGACTTAATCTTTCTGTTAGGAGCTTCTACTACCTTCTGTGCAAATGCGATATTCTCATATACGTTTCTGTCCGGTAACAGACGGAAATCCTGGAATACTACACCAATATCTCTTCTAAGATACGGAAGCTTCTTTCTTGTTATCTTATTGAGATATTTCTTATTAACATATATCTTACCTGATGTAGGATCTAATTCCTTAAGTAATAGTTTGATAAGAGTCGACTTACCTGAACCACTCTTACCTACTATAAATACGAATTCACCTTTCTGGATGTGAAGATTAATTCCATTAAGCGCAGCAACGCCAGTGGAATATGTCTTCGTAACATCTTCCATGATTATCATGTATCATTTCCTCCAAAAATCACTAAAATGTATCTTTACTTTCCATATACTTCATGTACTTAACTACCATAAGAGCAATCTTAAATGTTATTGCATCATCAAACACTCTGAGGTCAAGTCCGGTTATCTTCTGTATCTTATCTAGTCTGTAAACAAGTGTATTTCTGTGAATGTAAAGCTGTCTTGATGTCTCTGAAACATTAAGGCTGTTCTCAAAGAACTTGTTAATTGTTGACAGAGTCTCATCATCAAAATCATCAGGAGCCTTTCCTTCAAATATCTCCTTAATGAACATCTGACATAATGGTATAGGAAGCTGATATATAAGACGGCCTATTCCTAATCTGTTGTAAGCAACAACATTCTTGTTGCTGTAGAAAATTTTTCCAACATCAAGTGCCATCTTAGCTTCCTTGTAAGATCTTGAAACCTCTCTTATATCATTAACAATTGTACCATAAGCAACATGTGCCGCACTCATCGCCTCAGTGCTTAACATATCAATTATAACATCAGCTGTCTTATCAAGTTCTTCATATGATTCATTACCCTTAACTTCCTTAACAAGAATTATACTCTTCTCGTCAACTGCTGTAATGAAATCTCTTGTTTTATTAGCAAAAAGAGTTCTTACTGTCTCTAAAGCATTAGTATCCTTTTCGTGCTTAGTCTCAATAATATATACAACTCTCTTAACATCAGTTTCAATATGAAGTTTCTCTGCTCTTGTATACATATCAACTCGAAGAAGATTATCAAGAAGAAGATTCTTGATAAAGTTATCCTTATCAAATCTTTCCTTATATGCCACAAGTAAATTCTGTATCTGAAATGCAGTAAGCTTTCCAACCATATATACATCATCACTTGTTCCTCTTGCCATGATTATATATTCAAGATTGCCATCATCTTCAACCTTAAAAAACTGAAAACCATTAACTGCCTGACTTTCTGCTGGCGAATCAATAAAACTAATCGCATCCGCAAGGCATTCTGAAACATTATCAAAAGTCTTGGCTGCAACATTCTTATCTGCATCCACAATGCACAAATCCACTCGTGAAATAGCCTTAAGTCCATCTACAGTTGTCTGTAAAATTCTATTAGATATCATTGTTATCCCTTTCTGTCTACCACTTACCTTTTATTCGTACATATTCTATCTTATTGTAAAGCAAAACGGCAAAAAAAAAAAGGGGAAATGCAAATTTATTGCATTTCCCCTTCATAATTAAGATTCATTTAATAATTAGTGTGTGATAACGATTTCTGTTTCCTTATCGAATACATGAAGTCTTTCAACATCCATAGCAAATGTTACTTCATCACCAGGTCTTGCTGTTGTACGAGGATTTACCTTAGCTGTACATGTTACATCACCGATTTCATAGTGAAGGTTAACTTCTGCACCAAGTAATTCGTATACCTTAACTGTAGCTGTAAACTTAGAATCTGCATTCTTAGCGATGAATTCTGCATCATCCTTAACATCCTCTGGACGGATACCAACTACAACTGTCTTACCAACATAGTTGCCATCGATAAGCTTCTTGCTCTTCTCAACTGGAAGAGTAATTGTAACTGTATCAGAAAGTACAAGGTCAACCTGTGAACCGTTAGCCTTAACTTCTGCGTCGATAAGGTTCATCTGAGGTGATCCGATGAATCCAGCAACGAATATGTTGTTAGGTGTATTGTAAAGGTTCTGAGGTGTATCTACCTGCTGAATGATACCATCCTTAAGAACTACGATTCTTGTACCAAGTGTCATAGCCTCTGTCTGGTCATGTGTTACGTAGATGATAGTTGTCTGTAATCTCTGGTGAAGCTTAGAAATCTCAACACGCATCTGTACTCTTAACTTAGCATCAAGGTTTGAAAGAGGCTCATCCATAAGGAATACCTTAGGGCTACGAACGATAGCACGTCCCATAGCAACTCTCTGTCTCTGACCACCTGAAAGAGCCTTTGGCTTACGATCAAGAAGGTGCTCGATATCAAGAATCTTAGCAGCTTCATGTACAGCCTTGTCGATCTCTGCCTTAGGAACTTTTCTTAACTTAAGACCGAAAGCCATGTTATCATATACTGACATATGTGGATAAAGAGCGTAGTTCTGGAATACCATAGCGATATCTCTGTCCTTAGGCTCTACATCGTTAACCATCTTATCACCGATCCATAACTCACCTGAGCTGATTTCCTCAAGACCTGCGATCATACGAAGTGTAGTAGACTTACCACATCCTGAAGGTCCAACGAAGATGATGAACTCCTGATCAGCAATTTCAAGATTAAAATCCTTAACAGCTACGAAACCGTTAGGATATACTTTACAAACATTCTTAAGCGATAAACTTGCCATTATTAAATATCCTCCTAATATAAATGCGCCTTTGCGCTTTTGATGTGATTATAATACACTATATAGGACTTTTTTACCACATGACATTTTTACAAATCTTTTCCGCGTTTTTTTTGCAAATTTACCATAGCAAGTCCGCTTATGTATAAATTGTACAAATTTATCAGGCTTTTATCTGCAAACATCACTAATGCAATATGCCTACTCAATCGCATCTATAGGGTACCAGCTAATTCCAAGGTTATCATATACATCACGCATATTACAATCCCCACAACAACCGGAGCCGTAAAATAATTCTTTATATGAGATAATCTGATTCCACTGAATCTGATTTTCTCAAGATTACCATGTCTTTTTGCCATAGTCTTAATGCATACAATTGCAAGCATCATAAATGCGGCAGCCACAACAGCAAGTATAATCATCTGGATTACTGTTGTGAGAGTACCCGTAGATGCCGCGAGTTCAGCTTCGCTTTCAGCCACTCCCGATACCTGGCCATCTGCGGTGTACATGCCTGCCATCTTCAGAAGCTGTACAATTCCTATTGAATATGTATTAACTGCAAAATGTGCAATAACTGACGACCACAAAGAACCTGTAGCCTCAACCATATATGCGAACACAATTCCCATAACAAATGCGTACAATGCCTGATTAATATTGAGATGAAAACATCCGAATAATAATCCGCTCATTAGTGCCGCACCTGTCATTCCGGCTTTCCTGTAAGAGCCAAAGAATATCCCACGGAATATAAGCTCTTCTACAAGCGGTGGAATAACTGCCAGCAATATAACCTGCATCGCAAATGGATATGTAAGCAGTGTTGTTGTTCCCTCCTCAAGATAATTGGTTGAAAACAACATGCTAAGATTACTTATTAATAATACTGCCGGAATAAGACAATATCCTGCAACAAGTGAAAGAACAATATCAACAATACTTATTCTTTTATAAGGAATCTCCGTAATGGGGTCAATCTTCTGAACAATCATATATATAATTGCAATAAGCAGAATTATCCCTTCTGACATAACATACTGAATCCAGTCAGGCACAGCGATACCTGCATTCTGTGCATATCCCATAATCGATGCACACACAACAGATAATCCAATATAACCTATTACAAATATAATAAAGAAGCCATTAACTTTTCTTACTTCCATGCAATTGCTTCCACTTCAAGAAGAACATCCTTAGGAAGTCTAGCAACTTCTACGCATGAACGTGCTGGAAATGGCTCCTTAAAATATTTCTTGTAGATTTCATTAATCTTACCAAAATCATTCATTTCTTTAATAAATACTGTTGTCTTAACAATATTCTCCACCTTAGAACCTGAAGCCTCAACAAGATTGCAGAGGTTCTGAAATGCCTGCTCAGCCTGAGCCTCAACTCCGCCTTCCGCTATCTCGCCTGTAGCTGGTATTACAGGGATAACTCCTGATGTATATACCATATTGTTAATCTCAATTGCCTGTGAATATGGTCCTATTGCACTTGGTGCCTTTTCTGTACTGATTACTTTCTGCATAATAATCTCCTTATTTCAACATATTTTACGTTACAAACGCATTGAATATATTGTACCGCAATCGTCATATTCATTCAAGATATTCATTAAAGAAGCTAATTTCCATAGAACTATTTTTTAAGAACTATTGAATCCTGTGTTATCTCAATTTTTCCTTCCTTGAGAAGCCTTCCTACAGCTCTCTTGAAAGCATTTTTACTCATATTAAAATGTTTCTTGATAATCTCAGGGTCTGCCTTGTCTGTAAATCCAAGACTGCCACCCTTCTTTATTATAGTATCATATATCTGGACTGAATCCTCGTCCATCTGGATATAAGCCTTCTGCTTAAGACTTATAACAAGTTTTCCATCTTCTCTTACTCTTGAAACACGTCCGTGAATAACCTCACCGACACTAAGTGGCTCAAATACTTCTGACATAGGAATAAATGCGTCGTACTTATCTTCAACTGCAACATACGCTCTGTAATCTGGAGTTATTCCTATTATAGTACCTGTAACCGCACTGTCTTTTACAAGTGTGTCTGACTTTTCAAGATATTTGTTAATTCTCATAGTAGCTGCAAGTCTGCCGCTCTTATCTATGTAGAGAGCAACAAGGTACTCTGAGCCTTCTGATACATGTGTTGTCTGTTCCTTGTATGGCATTAGAAGGTCTTTTTCAAGTCCCCAGTCAAGAAATGCGCCGATACCCGTAACCTGTGATACTTTAAGTCTCTTAAGTTCTCCAAGCTGAATCTTTGGCTTATTAGTAGTTGCAATAAGTCTGTCGCTTGAATCCCTGTAAACAAATACAGTGAGAGCATCTCCCACTTCAACATCATCTGGAACCTGTTTTTTAGGAAGAAGGACTTTATCTTCTTCTGTTCCAAGATATACTCCGAAATCTGTTACCTTTACAATGTTAAGACACTGTGTTTTTCCTAACTCTATCATAACAACACCTATGCTGGCAGCTTCACCAGCCCTTTCATAATAATTTCAGTGCAAGTATGGCTGTTGCCTTTCTACATTTATTCTCATCGCTACTCGCACAAAAAAACCTCCCGTATGACTACGAGAGGTTTCTAGCTGGGCTTGAGGGATTCGAACCCCCGAAATGCTGGAATCAGAATCCAGTGCCTTACCACTTGGCGAAAGCCCAATATCGTGACGACATGCTGTATTATACATGAATGTTTTTAGGAATGCAAGCACTTTTTAAAAAAATTTTCAAAAGTGTTATAATCCCTGTCTACTCCGTCATCTTGAGGGGTACTGTACCATCTGCATCAGTCCCAAGATTAGGCACCTTCTGCATCTTTTGTGCAGTTCCAATAAAGAACTTGTACTGGTCAAGTACCGGATCCTTCTCCATATCAGATACAGCTTTCTTAATGTCAACATCTTCCATGCTGCTTGTAGCTGCTACAAGATTGAATCTGCTTCTGCTTGTAAAGTCAAATGTAAATTTCTTGGGATCAGAATGTGCAGTGGCTGTTGACTGATGTTGCGCTGTCTCTCCTCCTGCTGTAACGCCAGCATCTGTCTCTTCCTGTGTTACAGCAGCTTCCTTTCCGCCTTTATTACATCCTTGTGCTTTATTTATCGGCAGATGCATCTGATAATTTACCACCTTTATTTAAAAAATCCAGTAATCCTTATTAAATTTTTATAAATCCCCCCTTTTCCGTTGACCTCTTTTACATATTAACTTAGAATAAGAACATATATTCATCAACAAAGATTTTATATTAAGGAGTACATTAATAATATGAACAAAAAGAACTCATTATTCGTGCTTATTGGCATTTTCCTGATTTGTACAAGATTCTGGATATCAATCGGTTCAGTACACATTGATATCACTAATGACATTGTGGGTTATATTTTAATATTTATTGGCATGAAGGATTTAAAATCACTCAACTCAAGATTTAAGAAAGGCATGATTCTTTCTGTTGCCGGACTTATCAGTGCTGTGCTTTCCCAGTATCTCATATCGCGTGACTGGCCTTCATCACCTGAAACAATGTATTCAATAGCGATCGGTATAAGTGTCGTATTTGCAATCTATTTCACTTATTACTACACTGAAGCTCTTATAATGGAAGCCCGTATACAGGAAAAGAATGCTGTAACAAGGAATTATCAGATAACATGGCTTTTACTGTCAGTAGGAATTTTTATCCACTATTTTGCTTTTAAAGCTTCAACAACTGTTTACTCAATACTTGTTGAAGCTCTTATAATAGTAATTACCATATATTATTGTTTTTCTGTTTTTTCTACAAGCAAGCAGCTATATGAGGATTAATTGCTTAACATTTTTTTATGATTACAGTTATAAGATTAACATTATTCGTTTATACCTGAATAGCGTTGACTTTTAATCTTTACAGTGTTTTAATAATGTCGTCAGTACGAAAGGATATTATCTATGAAGAAATTAGAGATTATTATCAGACCTGAAAGACTGGATGATTTAAAGAACATCCTTAATAGTAATGGTGCTCATGGTCTCATGATATCTAACATCATGGGATATGGAAGCCAGAGAGGTCACAAGCAGGTATATAATGGTGTTGATTTCGGTGGCAACCTGCTTCCTAAAGTAAAAGTTGAGTCTATTGTATCTGATGAAACTTATGAAGCAATCATTGATCAGGTTATTGACCAGATTAATACTGGTGAATACGGAGATGGTAAGATTTTCGTATATGATGTATATGATGCCATAAGAATCCGTACCGGTGAACGCGGAACAGACGCATTGTAATTATATATTATTATGTTATCAACGGAGATAACAGTCAGGATTGATGTTCTGACCGTTATCTCTTTTTTGTATATAACTTTCGGTATCTGTATCCCATAACCGTACAGATATATAAATCGGGGCCGCAGGAAACTACCCAGCCTGCGACCCCGCCCCTTTTTTTAGTTATTTGCTTATCGTCTTCAATTCATCTATTCTGTCCCGCGTAGAAGTAATACCTGAGGTATTATCTTTGGAGCACCTGTTATAAATCGTGGTATTTCACAAATAAATCCAAGATACTTGAAAAAGCCATTGTTATTCTTCCTCTTCTTTATCCTCATTAGTATCTTCTTCTGTTCCTGCCTCCTGTACTGATGGAACAGATTCCTTTTCAAGCTGTTTGAATATGCTTGAGAAAATATATGAATCAACATACAGAATCAATGGTATAGTTACAATAAATGCTGTGAAATAAAGACATGAAAAATATGTAAGTCCCACAGTAGCTATTAACATAATAATAGTCTGTGGAAGATGATGTACACTTATTATAAGAGCATTTTTTAATGTCACTATTATATTATTGTCATATCTTGACAGCATTGAAAATGAATACAGCATAACTGCTGCCCATACCGCCATAACACCAACTACAACAAATACAAATATAACACCAGCCTGAGAGCCCTGTACAAATCCCCACTGGGCACTGGCTCTTAAATCAACGAAAAGAAGGAAACCAATTACAACATGTATAAGCTCTAATAAAAATCCCTGCGCGAAATTCATCTTGAATGATTTCCAGAAATCCTTATATACATAGCTTTCTTCATCCCTTACAAGCTTAATGCCAGAATAAAATGCTGCTGTAAGCGCTGCTCCGATTGTAATAACCGGAACACAGAATAATACTGTAATAACTGCTAATATAATAAAATCTCCTGCTTTTGTAAGGCCTTTAAATAATTTACCATCTAATCCAAATCCATTCATAATTATATACCCCTTTTTTGCTTAAACACTATGATTATACAAAACCTTACATAAAAATCAAAGAAAATTTCAAATATATTTCTTAAATGTTTATAAAAGCTGTTTTTTTGAGTTTATATATGTGTTAAACTGTATGCTATCTTACGATTAATTTAAGGAGAATTTATGGCTAAAGGCAACAACATACACGATGAAGTAAAGGAACAGCGTAAGAAGTTAAAAGAGCTTACATTTTCCGGAAAGATTGAATACATCTGGAGCTACTACAAAATTCCTATTATTGGCATTCTGCTTGCCATACTTTTTGCAGGTTCCCTTACTTATTCTATTATAAGAAACAATTACGACACCGTCTGTTTTATAGCGGTTCTAGACGGTAGAATAACCGGATATGATGATGATACGGACGCTCTTACTACAGGTCTTACAGATTATCTTGGTATTGACGGTAAAAAAGAACAGGTTGATATATCATATACATTTTCACTTGTAGAAAAGGAAATGGATCAGGAAGCTGCCGTAACAGCCAACAGAATATATACCTATGCATCAACCAATACTCTTGACGGATATCTATCTGAAAAAGAATATATCGATTATTTCTGTACTGACCGTAATATATTCTTCTGGGATTTAAGAGACCTGTTCTCAACAGAAGAACTTAATGAACTTTCTGATTATATTATTTATTACACTAATTCATCAGGAGAATCATTTCCTATAGCTGTTGATATTTCTGAAGCCCCTGTTATCAAAGGCAGTGACCTTAATATGAAGCAGCCTTGCTACGGCATCATATCAACATCCAAGTATTCTGAGAATGCCGCCAACTTTATAAGATTTGTATTCAATATGGAAAAGCCTTGATATCACAGAACTTTTCTATATATATTCATCCCGTCTGTATCGCCTGCATACAATGTGAACCCTAGTTTCAATGCAAGCTGTATGGACGGGTTATTTGTTTTCACTGTGCATATATACAATTTTTCTAAACCGAACCAGTCCTTAGCAATATCAACTATATGGTTCATAACTTCCCATGCCACATGCTTTCCCTGCCAGCCTTTTTTCACAAGATACCCAAGTTCCTGACAATTCTGTCCGTCTATGCTGCGGTTTTCAATGCCTGCCCTTCCCACAAGTTCACCTGTTTTCTTTTCAAACACAAGCCACAGACCGTACCCGAAGAAGCCATACATACTCTCAATGTATTTTATTGTAAATGCTTTCTCATCCTCATATTCATATAATGGCTCAACATACGGGCAGTCTGAAAGTGTCTGATATAATTCGTATAAATGTGGCAAATCCCCAACTGTCATCTCCCGTATAATAAACCTCTCCGTCTCTGCAATCACAATCGGCTCATTGTATTTTCTGGCACATACAAGTTTTAACAGGTCGTCATCAATATCTTCCTCATCATATACAACATATGAGGCTTTTCCAAAGTATGCTTCTCCAAGCCCTATATCAGGAATCTCCAGTGTCCCATCCGGTTTTAACGTATCTTTATCACTAATTATTATTTCTCTTCCTTCGTCCATATCAATACATTTTCTCATATATGCCTCTTTATAATTGTTTCTAAAGTTTTAATTTGACTTTTTATACTGTAGTATTTAGAATTAATTACATCACATTTTGCTCATGCAGACAAGCGGGCAATTTAATGAATTTCAGGAGGAATAATATGGCTAATCCAATAGTTACATTTACAATGGAAAACGGCGATGTGATGAAAGCTGAGCTTTATCCGGAAATCGCGCCTACATCAGTTAATAATTTCGTTAATCTTGTTCAGAAGAGATTCTATGACGGACTTATATTCCACAGAGTAATCGCAGGTTTTATGATTCAGGGTGGTGACCCTGAAGGAACAGGTATGGGTGGTCCTGGCTACTCTATCAAGGGCGAATTCGCATCTAACGGATTCAAGAACGATTTAAAGCATACAAGAGGTGTTCTTTCAATGGCTCGTTCTATGAGACCTGATTCTGCAGGCTCACAGTTCTTTATCATGCACCAGAACGCTCCACATCTTGACGGAGATTACGCTGCTTTTGGTAAGCTTATCGAGGGTGAAGATGTTCTTGACAAGATTGCAGGCGTAGACACAGATTACAGCGACAGACCTAGAAAACCACAGGTTATGAAGACTGTTACTGTTGAGACATTTGGAGAGGAATATCCAGAACCAGAGAAGTTATAATTAAAGTTCATTCATTGACATTAAAAAGGCGGATACAGTTAATTGCTGTACCCGCCTTTATTATCTGGTTATTGTCTAGAAATGTCCGCCAGAACCACTGTTTCCGCCGCCTCCGCCGCTGCTTCCGCTGCTATTGTTATGCTCAATATGTCTTGTAACAACTGTTGTATTAATGAACACGTCTCTTCTGTCATTAACCTTAAAGTTATGGTCTTTCGTATATTCTGTGCTGCTTACAGTCATTCTTGCCTTGGCATTATGCATCATTGTTAGAACGGCTGCTACAGCGACTCCTGATGCAATGAGAAGCTTAATCCACATTTTGTATGTAAGTTTCTTGACTATGCTTGTAGTCATACACATATTCATATTCTTGACATACTTAGAAAATGCTTTGTAATAAGCCTTATCCGAAAGCTTCTCCTCACATGCTTCTCTTATGTCGTCAATTGTACCCTGTGATATATCAGTCTTTGCCTTTCCCTGTGTATACATTCTGTCGGCTCTTGATTTCATATCAACACCATATATTACGGCATTCTGCGAATATCCGTTATCATCAAGGAATTTCTTAAGATAACTGTCCATCGTACTGCCATCATGTCCTATATTAGTTGTGATAATAACTATATCGCACTCTGAATCCTCAGATGCTTTCTTACACTGGCTCTTTAGTTTACTAACCTCATCAGAAGTAAGAATTCCTGCATTGTCATATACATATTCCTTTGATGAATCTGCATACACATCAGTCTTAATACTTAACAACACTCCCACACACATAAAACATGCCATAATTATGCTCATGAAAGCCTTTATCTTCTTATTAATCTTCATCATATGAACAAAAGCCCTCCAAACATAGTAATGATAAGTGTAACGATGAATATTCCCGCTCCGAAGCCAAATGCTTTCTTTCCGCTTATCGGTCTGTCTGCAACTATCTTTCCTGTCTGTCCGTTAAGCATGAACTGGAAATTCTTCTTGTTAAACCTGTAATTAAGTACCCATACCGGAAATAATGCATACTGGCTTCCTGTTGGACGCATTGTTATGTCATTGTGAATTATATTAACAGATGAATAACCGGTAATTGTTGACATTGCAATATCTGTTATATATTTGTCAGCTCTTCTCGTAGCTCTCTCCTGTATCTGGTCTGCCGTATAATTATATCTTTCTGAAAGATATCCTGACAGATATGGCATTGAAAATGCAGTTAATTCGTTATAGTTAAATGGCTCTAACTTATCCATCGCATCATCAGGCATTTTTTCAGATGCATCAGCCGGAATCTTCTCAAACTTTGCAGATATATTTCTGAACACCTGAAAATGATCTGTGTATATATACTCTGTATCACCTTTTCTTGTTGTCCTGACCCTTTCTGCATTAGCATGCATATCAGTCTGTGCCCAATAATCATACAGCCAGTAAGGTACATACAGTCCGCTTATTTTCTCAATTGTTGAATTTCTTGATAAAGCAGATGGTGTGAGTGGTCCTTTCTTACACCAGTTTTTGTAAATCTCTACTGCTTTATCCTTGTTAATCTTAAATGGTATAATTGTTGATGGCTTGAATTCACCTCTAAGTCTGTCCTCCACAAGTGTCGGATTACCACAGAATGAACAAAATGTTGCCGATGTATATTCATCTGCCACAAGCTCTGCACCACATGTATTACAATGGTACATCTTCATCTCTTTGTCATATTCTCCCTGTGTACTGTTCTGTGAATATTTCTGTTCATATTCCCGCACATCAATCTGCATTCCACATGACGGACAGCCTAATTTCTGTGTGACACTGTCAAACTCCATAGCAGCACCACACCCAGGGCATTTGTAAATTGTTGGCATATTCCCCTCCTTAATCCACATTCGTTCATATTTTGTTCATATCTAATTCAATAAGATTTAACACTATGCACATTGTTTCTTCACTTTTGTTCAATATAATTCAATCATAAGAACAAGACATTTTCTACTATATGTTTTTCATAAATCGAGTTGTTAATAAACAGCTCTCCTCCCTCTTTCACCGTCTGCTACTCCGGCAGACGGTGTTTTTTATCCTGCATATAATTATAATACGACGAATGATGCTATAACTAAAACCACTCCTATTATAATTATTATCTTTCCCTTTTTCTTATCTTTAGCAAGTTTTTCATTATTAAGTCTGGCTTTTTCATCATCAGGCATAATCTGTTTCTCATATGTCATTCTGACATCTCTTGCATCAAAGAATATGTTAAAATTATGTTTTGCCGTAAGATATGTTGCAAGTCCGACAATAATTACAACAATTCCTGCAAGAAAAAGCATAAATCCAATAAATGGCAGATAGCTTGTGCCAGCATGGTCTTCACTATTATAGGGATCCATTGCTGTCTGAGTTTCGAGAGCTACCCTGTTGATAAAAAATGTTAAATAACCCATACATGTCTCCTCTCTTTAGATATTTTCTTAAGACATACATGATTATACATCATATTTCTTTGTATTAACACATAAATATCATATAAATATTCCTTTTCATTTTTAATGATATGAGATATAATGTTGTTATGCAAAATCGTGCAATGGAGGTAAAGAAATATGTTAGTTTCAGCTAAAGAAATGTTAGACAAAGCTCTTGCCGGCAAATATGCTGTCGGACAGTTCAACATCAATAATCTTGAATGGACTAAGTCTATTCTCCTTACTGCACAGGAGATGAATGCTCCTGTAATCCTTGGTGTATCTGAGGGTGCTGGTAAGTATATGACAGGCTTCGAGACTGTTGCAGCCATGGTTAAGGCTATGGACAAGTCTCTTGGAATCACTGTTCCTGTTGCTCTTCATCTTGACCACGGAACATACGAAGGATGCTACAAATGTATCAAAGCAGGCTTCACATCTATTATGTTTGACGGTTCTCATTATCCAATTGATGAGAATATCAAGAAGACAACAGAGCTTGTTAATGTAGCTCACAATCTTGGTCTTTCTATTGAGGCAGAAGTTGGTTCAATAGGTGGCGAAGAAGATGGTGTTATCGGAATGGGTGAATGTGCAGACCCTGATGAATGTAAATCTATTGCAGATCTTGGTGTAGACATGCTTGCAGCAGGTATCGGTAATATACATGGAAAGTATCCAGCTAACTGGCCAGGATTAAGCTTTGAGACTCTTGCAGCTGTTAAAGAAAAGATTGGTGATATGCCATTAGTTCTTCATGGTGGTACAGGTATTCCTGCAGATATGATTCAGAAGGCAATCTCTCTTGGAGTTTCTAAGATAAATGTTAATACAGAGTGCCAGCTTTCATTTGCTGATGCAACAAGAAAATATATTGAAGCAGGCAAAGACCTTGAAGGAAAGGGATTTGATCCTAGAAAGCTTCTGGCTCCAGGCTGTGAAGCAATTAAAGAAACTGTTCGTGAGAAGATTAATCTTTTCGGTTCAGCAGGAAAAGCTTGATGATGATTGGAGATTATTATGGGTAACTTAAAGACAGATGAAGATGATGATTTTATAACATCTGCTTCACCTGAAACAGAACCAGACGAAGCGGATGCCGCTTTTGATGCTAAAGAAAAAAAGAAAAAGCAGTCTAACATCATCAGCCGTATTATTTTAATCATATGTGCCTGCGTTTTTGTATTTGCAGCAGTCAAGCTTGTATCTATCCTTCTTGAATATAAGAAGGGCAACGACATTTATAATAATATTGAAGGCGATGTCCTTGACGATACGCCGGTTAATATTACAATTGATGATGATGAAGCACCTGAGGTAACAATTCCATTTGTGTACAATCATCAGGCGTTGCTTGACATTAATTCGGATGGTCTTGGTTTTCTTTATGTTCCATCGGTTGATATAAGGCTTCCTGTTGCCCAGACAACCGATAATGACTTTTATCTTACTCATACATTTGATAAGACATACAATCGCAACGGATGCCTGTTCGTTGATTACAGAATCAAGGATGGTCTTAATGCCAGCCATGTTCTTATCTATGGACACAATATGGGCTCCGGAGCCATGTTTGGCACTCTTGCCAGATATAAAAATTCTGGTTTCTACCAGACAGAAGGTAATGATGTTTTTTATATTTATACAGAGGATGTAATCCGTAAATACAAGATTTTCACAGTATATGTTACTGACCCGGTAAGTAATACATTTACTTTTAACTTCAGTAATTTAACAGGACTTCGCGAATACGCTAAAGTCGTTAAGGCCGAATCTCTATATGACACTGGTGTCGATGTTTCCAACGCAACACAGGTTGTCACATTTTCAACCTGTACAGACGATTCTAAGCAGCGTGTTATTGTATCCGGTACATATGTTGGAGAATCTAAGTTAGATAATGGGACATCTTCTGAAGCATCTGTATCCGCTTCAGAATAGGCATTTTAACACTCATATTTCATGCAGGCTTAATTTTTTAAATAATTTTAAAAAAGCACTTGCAAATTTATATAATATGAGTTATTTTATTTAAAGACAGCAGACTGTCGCTAATTAAATAAGGTAGAACAAAGGCGTTCCATTTATATATTTGTATAAGTATATACTTGGACGCCATTTTTTAGTTTTACTAATAAAAAGATAAGAAAAGGAAGGATGAGAAAGTTATGAGTGAAAGATTCAATGTAGCTGACATCTTCGGCGAGAATGTGTTTAATGACACAATTATGAAAGAGCGTTTACCAAAGAACGTTTACAAAAACCTTAAATTAACAATGGAAGGTGTGCAGGAATTATCTTTAGCAGATGCTGATGTTATCGCTAATGCTATGAAAGACTGGGCTATCGAGAAAGGTGCAACTCATTACACACATTGGTTCCAGCCTTTAACAGGAACTACTGCTGAGAAACATGATTCATTTATATCAGCACCTAAGTCAGACGGAAAGGTGCTTATGGAATTCTCAGGCAAGGAATTGATTAAGGGTGAACCTGATGCTTCATCATTCCCTTCAGGTGGTCTTCGTGCAACATTCGAGGCCAGAGGATATACAGCATGGGATTGTACATCCCCTGCATTCGTACGTGAAGGTGCCCAGGGTGCTACTCTTTGTATCCCTACAGCATTCTGCTCTTACACAGGTGAGGCTCTTGACCAGAAGACTCCATTACTTCGTTCAATGGATGCCATCAACGAGCAGGCTCTTCGTATTTTAAGACTTATGGGTAACACAACATCTAAGAAAGTTACTCCTTCTGTAGGCGCTGAACAGGAATACTTCATCGTAGACAGAGAGAAATATTTACAGAGAAAGGATCTTATCTTCTCCGGCCGTACTTTATTTGGAGCTATGCCTCCTAAGGGTCAGGAACTTGATGATCACTACTTTGGTTCTATCCGTGAAAGAATCGCAGCTTTCATGAAGGATGTTAATGAAGAATTATGGAAGCTTGGTGTATCTGCTAAGACACAGCATAACGAAGTTGCTCCTGCACAGCATGAGTTAGCTCCTATCTATGCACAGTGCAACATTGCAACTGATAACAACCAGCTTATGATGGAAGTTATGAAGAAGGTTGCTTACAGACATGGTCTTGTTTGCCTTCTCCATGAGAAGCCATTTGCAGGTGTTAACGGTTCTGGTAAGCATAACAACTGGTCTATCACAACTAATGATGGAATTAACATGCTTGATCCTGGTAAAACACCACATGAAAACTTCCAGTTCCTTCTTGTACTTGGTGCAATTATGAAGGCTGTTGATAAACATGCTGACCTTCTTCGTGAGTCTGCATCTGATGTTGGTAACGATCACAGACTTGGAGCTAATGAAGCACCTCCAGCTATCATCTCTATGTTCCTTGGCGAGCAGCTTGAAGATGTAGTTATGCAGTTAATCGATAAGGGTGATGCTACAAGCTCTATCCAGAAAGGTAAGTTAAAGACTGGTGCTTCTACTCTTCCAGACCTTAACAAGGATGCTACAGATAGAAACAGAACATCTCCATTCGCATTCACAGGTAACAAGTTTGAGTTCCGTATGGTTGGTTCTTCAGATTCTATCGCTCCTGCAAATGTTGTTCTTAATACAATCGTTGCAGAAAGCTTTAAGGAAATCGCTGATGAATTAGAGGGTTCTGAAGATATGCAGATGGCTGTCCATGATATGATTAAGAAGCTCTTCACAGACCATCACAGAGTTGTATTCAATGGTAACGGTTACTCAGATGAATGGGTAGCAGAGGCTGAAAGAAGAGGACTTCCTAATATCAAATCTATGGTTGAGGCTGTTGGTTCACTTGTTAAACCTGAAACAGTTAAGATGTTTGAAGGATTTGGTGTATTCACAGAAGCTGAATTAAAGTCAAGAGCTGAGATTAAGTACGAGGCTTACTCTAAGGCAATCAACATCGAAGCTAAGACAATGATAGATATGGCTGGCAAGGAAATCATTCCTGCTATTATCTCATACACAACAGAACTTGCTAACTCAGTACTTTCAGTTAAGGAAGCTGGTGCAGACGCTTCAGTTCAGGCAGACATCCTTACAGAAGTATCTGGTTACTTAAAGGAAATGAAGGCAGCTTCAGCTAAGCTTGCAGAGGCAGTTGCTACAGCAGCTACATTTGAAGGAAAAGCACAGGCTGAATACTTCAGAGATACAGTAAAGGTTGCAATGGACGAATTAAGAGCTCCAGTAGATAAAGCCGAGATGATAGTAGATAAAGAATTCTGGCCATTCCCAAGCTACAGCGAATTATTATTCGAGGTATAATACATAACTAATTGTTATAAATCACTCTCATAAAAATCTCCAGCATTAGACCGGCGAAGCCAAATCTAATTCTGGAGATTTTTCACCCCTTGAAACATCCACTGTGTAGATTGCCAGTCTGGGGGTATCGGGCTGTGGCTTGATTTATTACGAGCTGTGCAGGAGTTAATGCCGCCATAGACAAAAGTTCAGCGTGCAAAAGCTCGTTCAAACGAAGTGCGTTTGCTTTTGCACGCTGTAAAAAAACTCTGTATATGGCGGCATTTACTCCTGCTAAGCGCAGTAATCCATGAAAGCCACAGCCCGATACCCCCAGACTGGCACCCCTACACACTACTGTGGATAACTCAACCTCTCCTCAACCGGATTATCCAGAACCTCCTCCTTAAACTTTCTCATATAAATCTTTGCAAGCTTAAGATTGTTATCCAAATAATTACCGCAATCTCTTGGTGAATATCCAGGAATTGGTGTATTATCGTCATAATTAAGAACATAATCGGCAGCCTCTCTTAATACCCCGATAATATCCTCAGACTTTAAATCTCCTGCAAATATAACATAAAAACCTGTTCGGCAGCCCATAGGTCCGAAATATATAGTTTTCTCAGCCCATTCTGCATGATTTCTTAAAAATGTAGCAACAAGATGTTCAATTGAATGAATTCCCGGAGTATCCATAGGTGGCTCTTCATTAGGTCTTGTAAATCTTAAATCAAATGTTGTAAGACATACATCTCCGATATAATCCTTTCTTGATACATATACACCTGTCAGTAAATCAAGATGATTCACTGTAAAACTTGCTATCTTGTTCATTAATATTCTCCTTTCGCAACCCGCATACATGCTGCTGTCTGTCTACATCTGATGACGTACTATCTTATATTCGTCATTGCTCTGATAATATGGACACTGCTTATATGAAGAACTTAAAAGTCTTGCGTAATCGTCCTCGTCCATATCAACATCACATACATATCCTTCAATCTCCTCGTCATATACAAGGTTATTGCAGTAATCGCAATTATATTGTGATGACATATTTATTCCATCTCCTTATTATCTGCTGTCTGGCTGCCTGACGCACCGTTGAGTCTTCCCATTTCCTCATATCTTTCAAGGAAATTATGCTTAACACCGTACTGCTTATACGCAATAACTGTATCAAGATTAACATTTTCAACACTTCTGAAAATATTCTTCTCAATGTAAGGGCTTACCTTAGTCAGGTCTTTGATAAGCTGCTTAATCTCGCCTCTCTTAGAACCCTTTTCTGTTCCACCACATGAAGCACAGCTCTCTGTAAGCCTGCATGCACACTGTATAAATGCAAGATTATTATAATCTCTCCAATGTATTATATCTGCTTCTCTTATAAGGTAAAGCGGTCTTATAAGCTCCATGCCCTCAAAATTAGTGCTGTGAAGCTTTGGCATCATAGTCTGAATCTGTGCACCATATAACATTCCCATAAGAATCGTCTCTATAACATCATCATAATGATGACCTAACGCAATCTTATTGCAACCCAGTTCTTTAGCCTTGCTATACAGATATCCTCTTCTCATTCGGGCACACAGATAACATGGAGACTCCTCTATATCTGCAACCGTATCGAATATCTCTGATTTGAACACGGTTATAGGAATATCAAGAATCTTTGCATTATTAAGAATAACCTGGTAATTAATATCATTGTATCCCGGATTCATAACCAGGAATACAAGTTCAAAATTATTCTTTCCATGCCTCTTAAGCTCCTGAAAAAGCTTCGCCATAAGCATTGAGTCCTTACCGCCTGATATACAGACTGCAATCTTATCTCCATCCTGTATAAGGTCGTATTCATTAAGTGCCTGTGTGAACTTTCTCCATATAGGCTTTCTGAACTTCTTGACTATGCTCCGCTCTATTTCCTTAACTCTTTCTTCACCTGAAAGCTCATTCTCTGCCTGTGCTTCCTTGACATAATTCTCGAACTTCCACTTCATATAAGCGCCCCAGCCGCCATACAGACTATAGACCTCATAACCCATTTCTTCAAGAATATCTGCCAGATCATCACTGTGCAGACCCGTATAGCACAGAAGATATATAGGAACACTCTTATCAAACTGCTGTGTGAATTCCTCAGGTGTTTCTTCAAGCACCTTAATCAGTTCCTCCCAGTACCAATTTCTTGCTCCAGGATATGTTTCCTTCTCGAATTCCTGCTTGTCTCTTACATCAAGCAGAACCTTTTCTCTTTCATCATTCTGGTAATCAATTATTGTTTTCATCATTAACCTCTTCATCCTGCGAATCCTCAAGAATACGCAGTCCTGCCGTACTTGTAACAGGAAGTGAGAACACAATAGTTCCTGCCTTGCTGTCTACGCCGGCTTTGTCCATTATAGCACGCATAATAGCATTTTTCTGTGATGACTTTGCAACAATAAGAATTACTTCCTTCTCTGAAACAAGCGAAACTCCAAGGAACTGCTCTGCCCGTTTCATTCCAACGCCCTTTCCATGAAGCACCGTTCCACCTGTTGCACCGCCTTCTTCCGCTGCTCTCATCACCTGTGTATTATATCCATAATTAGCTATTGCAACAATAAGTTCATGTTTAGTATCCTTCAATGTGCTCTCATCTCCTTTCTTATATTCCTGCCCGTCAATTAAGAATCCCAGCTCTCTCTTGCCACCAATACTGCTTAGCGGCACTATAAATGCGATTCCGGTTCCTGGCACATCTATTCTTAACTTACTCTGAAGCCCCTTCTTAACATTCTTCCATGTATCCTCTGTAACAAGTGACATATGGATACCCTTCTCGTCATCCTCAAGTCCCAGTAAATCAAGTACATCACTTGATGCTGTTCCCCTGCCTAACGATATATTAGCTGCTTCAACATTATAATCCTTATAGCAATCAACGAAACGCGGCATATTTTTTCTGCTGCATATTGTTACCATTACATATACTTCACTCATATCCATCACCTCTATAATTCAACAATCGCATCATCTGAAAGCTCTGCAAACATATCCACAACCGGTGTAACGGTCTGTGGCACATCTGCTCTCCTGCTGTCCTTGATTCTGTATATAACACCAAGTATCTGCAAAGTTATAAGAGGTGTCATGGCAACCATGGCAACAACACCGAATGCATCTGTTACAATATTACCACCAACTGCAAGACATGCTCCCTGTGCCAATGGCAGTAAAAATGTAGCTGTCATCGGACCTGACGCAACTCCTCCGGAGTCAAATGCTATGGCAGTGAATATCTTAGGAACAAAAAGCGTAAGTATCAGTGCTATTCCATAACCCGGAATAAGAAAATATAATATTGAGATGCCTGTCAGCACTCTTATCATTGAAAGGCCAACAGATACTGCAACACCTACAGAAAGACTTATCTGCATTGATTTGCCTGATATGCTTCCTGATGTCAGTTCCTCTACCTGGTGCATAAGCACATATACAGCAGGTTCTGCCTTAACAATGAAATATCCTATTATCATGCCAATAGGAACGATAATCCATCTAAATGATAATGAAGCTAGTACCGAACCAAGATAATTACCTGCTGGAATAAATCCAACATTAGCACCTGTAAGAAAAAGTACAAGTCCAATATATGTATACACAAGTCCAACACATATCTTCATAAGCGCCTGCTTATTCATCTTAGGTGCAAATATCTGAAACACTCCAAAAAATACAACTATTGGAAGAAGTGACAATGCTATCTCTTTCAGATATTTCGGTATCTCATACAGGAACAGCTTACCAAGCTCCACAGAATCGCTCACTTCAGTAATTGCTGTTGTTGTAAAATTACCCTCTGTACTATAAACCATTCCAAGAATAAGAACTGCAAGTATTGGACCGATTGAACATAATGATACAAGGCCAAAACTATCATTGCCAGCATGTTTATCGTTTCGGATAGAAGAAATACCTACACCAAGTGCCATTATAAATGGTACAGTCATCGGACCGGTTGTTACTCCCCCTGAATCAAATGCAACTGCAAGAAAGCCTTTAGGAACAAACATCGCAAGTGCAAAAACAATTGCATAAAACACTAGCAGAAGCGGTGCTAACGGTATTCCAAAAAGTATTCTTAAAAGTGCAGCAACAAGAAATACACCTACTCCCACTGCTACCGATAATATAAGCACCATGTTAGGTACTGCCGCCACCTGACCTGCAAGCACCTGCAAATCCGGCTCAGAAACTGTAATTATAACTCCAAGGATAAATCCAATCGCTATAATCATCCATAATTTCTTAGTCCTTAACATGCTTCCACCAACTCTTTCACCCATTGGCGTCATGGACAATTCTGCCCCTAAAGAAAAAAACACCATGCCAATAATAACCAGCACGGCTCCAACAATGAATTCAACCAGTATACTAGGTGAAAGAGGTGCTATTGTGAAGCCAAGAAGCAACACTATAAGCATTATCGGTACTACCGCACTAACAGACTCCTTTGTCTTTTCCTTCATCTTCTCTCTTACCACTGTATTCTGGTAACTAAATTGTGTCCTTAATAATCCAGCATTCAATAAAATCTCCCTTCGCTCTTAAATATCAGTTTCGGGTTACTTAGTAATATATTAACATCTAATAATTGTACTGGCTACTTAAAATTTTATAAAAAGTGCCCGAATCAGAACACTTTTTATAAATTAAAACTCAATTATAAATTGTCATTTTCTTTCTCTCTGAGCAGTTCCTCATACTTTAACTGGTATGCAATCAGCCGTGGAATGTATTCTGGTGGAGTTCTTCTTGATGCCTCCCAGTCCTCTAATGTACGCACAGGAATACCTGTATGCTGTGAAAATTCTTTTCTTGTCATTCCAACGCTTTCTCTGAGCTGCTTTATTGTCTCTGCTATAGTCATAATATATCACCTCTTAATGCATTTTTATAATTTTAATAAAATATAGCTTTGATAACTGGTTTCATTTCTTCAATCCATTCATTATTAACAGCATCATAATAACAATCTTTTTCATAGCTGGCCTCCTCGAAACAATTGTATTGATATAAAATTATTATACATCATATCATATAAAGATTTCAATTCTATAAACAACATTTAACCATTATATTCTATTATCATTTATAAAACCCATCTATAACCACAATTTTGCTGTTTCAGTTCAAACATTCGCAGTTCGTCCGCTTCTTTTTTCTCACGGCTCCTCACTTTACGCTCCTGTTTATTCTGTTCCTGCTGTAATTTCAATACCTGCTGCGATTTTGTGCCGATGCCTGTTTCCTGCATCTGTTTTTTCGCTTCACGTTGCATCCTTTTGGGATTTCTTTTTATATCTTTTACAACAGTATCAACAGCCGGACTGAATTTCAAACTAAAATAGTATTTTTGAATATATTCCTGCACTTCGTAATCCTTTGGTTCTGCACCAAATGTTACCTTCGCCACAGATAGTTTACCATCTTCAATACGTTCAAATACACCTACCCAAAATGGTTCTTCAAAATATACCGTCAGTTTTCCACTTGCTTTGTCCATAAGAATCCCTCCTAAAATGAATTGAACAAAGAATGGACAACCCGGAGGGGCAGGTTACTTACCCTATTTGCATAGGACGGCTGGGCTACCTACCAGCTCTAGTACATTTTTAATGTACATTGCGTTTTTATCTTTGTATTTATAATCAAGCCATATGGCACGATTAACTTATTCGGTCAATTCCGATTTGTAAAACACATTCTTTTTACATAGACACAGTATATCATATCTCCTGTGCCTATGCGATAACATTTACTGCTTCTTACGATAAGTACTCATCTTCTCCACAGTTACCTCCGGATAGAAGTAAGTAAGAATCGTTGCTTTCGGAACTCCTGCGGCAAGTGCTTTCTTCACCTCTTCTTTCTGCTCCGGCGTATATGACCAGTGCAGCATTCGATTCGTAATCGTATCTTCCCACTTAGGCTTTTCCCTCTCAGGATTTCTTACAGGCTTACCACCAGCGTTTCCACTAGAACCACTGGCGGCTGCTGTACTATCTGCTTTCTGCGATTCATCAACATACTCAAGCTCATTTGCCTGTTCTCTGTCAATCTTTGCTTTCTGTTCTGCCTCATCCTGCATAGAGAATCTTCTGCTTAATTCTGCATCACCAAGCATCATAAACTGCTCATAGGTAAGAGAATCTATATACACATTCT